>Ga0256843_1002823_pt1 | contig 12475 bp, 12 predicted proteins | sample AlvinellametaG_FD_191572 | JGI IMG/M metagenome (GOLD analysis project Ga0256843, IMG submission 191572) | Pompeii worm associated microbial communities from hydrothermal vent at the East Pacific Rise, Pacific Ocean - Alvinella | ecosystem: Host-associated > Annelida > Integument > Unclassified ... | reverse complement strand
ACGAAAGTCAGGGCAAAAAACCGTATAAAATCAAAGAGATTTTAGTGAAAAGTCAAAAGTGAAAAATGTAAAATTAATTATTAAACTTCTTTTTATTCCTCTCGCCTTTTACATTATTTTTCAAAAAATAAACCTTAACGAATTAAAACACATTCATTTAAAAGAGCCGCTTTATCTTTTTTTTGCGTTTATTTTTTATAACCTCTCACAGATAGTATCCGCTTTTAGAGTCCAAAATTACCTAAAACACGTAAAGGTAACCCCTCATATAAAAATCCAGCTGATACTCTATTATCTGGGAATGTTTTACAATACCCTGCTTCCGGGAGGAATCGGGGGAGACGCCTATAAAGCGTATAAGTTTCAAAAAATATACGACGTGGGATACAAAAAAATAATAAAAGCCCTGCTTATCGACAGAATTTCTGGTCTTTTTGCGATAATAATCCTGATATTCGCGATTTTTCAGCTTTCATCTTTAAATTCACAACTCAATTTTTACTCTTCAGTTTTGATTGTTCCTTTTTTATTTGCGGCATACTATTTTCACAAACTCGTTTTTACCGAATTTCACGACTCTTTTTTAAAAAACCTGCTGCTTTCCTTGCTTATTCAGCTGCTGCAGCTTTTTGCCTTTATTTCAATACTGTTTGCTCTTGGCATAAAAGACCACATTGTCGATTTTTCACTGCTTTTTTTCGTTTCGTCGGTTTTAAGCGTTTTGCCCGTATCTGTGGGAGGCGTGGGATTAAGAGAGCTTACCTTCTTATACGGACTTGAATATCTACATCTCAATCCCGCCACAGGGGTCGTTGCGGCGTTTTTATTTTTTATCATAACACTTCTTTCAAGCCTTATAGGCATTATTTTTATTAAAAAGGAAATAGAATGAAATTTTTAATAATCTTTTTTGCCGCCTTTTTGTTTGCAAAGGAAATTTTTTTCGTTCATATGGCAGACGTTCATCTTATGAACGACTACGAAATTAAGAAAATTTTCAAAGGCAATCTCTCGGCGGTAAACGAAACGAAAAAAGCAGTAAACGAAATTATTGCCTTAAAACCGGAACTTGTCATACAAACCGGCGATATCGTGGGTCTTAGCGACAATTTCTATTATAAAAGAGATGAAAACTGGTTTAAACTTGCCCAAAACCTAATCGTAAAACCGATAGTAAACGCAAAAATACCTTTTGCTTATGTCCCCGGAAATCACGACATTTCAGGCGTTAAATTAAAGAGAATAAACAAAAACGACCCGAGATTTTACAACGGTCTGAGCTTCGAATATATAGAACCCTTAAGCGTGAATAAAACTAAAAATACTTTTTTCTCTTATAAAAAAGACGGCTATGTTTTTATTTTTCTCGACCCGAAAGAAACCCCAAAGTCAAAATTTAGAAACGTAATTCTTCCGAAAAATCAGAGAGAATGGCTAAAAAAACAGATTTCTTTAAACAAAGACGCGTTTTTTATCATATCTTTTCATCAGCCTCTCGGGTCATGGGAAATTGAAAGTTTCAAAGAGTTTATAAAAATAGTCGAACCTGTTAAAAAAAGAACAGTTCTACTCACAGGACATACGCATGACAACAGAATAATGACTTATAACGGAATAAAAGAATACCAGGACGGAGCGATATGCGGCGACTGGTGGAAAAGCGGCAAAACGCCAAACGGTTTTCCCATAGGATATGCCATCTATTTTATTAAAGATGCAAAAATCTACAGATTCTACAGGGCAATAGACAAAACAGACCAAATCAACCTCATCGCTCCTCAAAACACAGTTTTAAACACTCCTCAAAACGTTAAAATAAACGCCCATTTCAGCCAAAATCTAATAAACGCATACTATATCCTCGGAAACGAAAAACATCCTCTAAAAATAAAAAAAATACAAACGCCTGCTTTTTCATGGTATGAAATAACAGGAACGATAACTCCAAAACCCGACGGTAAATTCCACAATGTCAGATTCGTTTTCAAAACCGCCGGCAACACTTTTTCAAAAACATATCTTTATAAATTTTCCAAAAATCCGTTTTTTACTATCCAAGAGATAAAAACAAAATATTTCAAACAGTTTTTCGGAAGAGAAGTTACCGTAAAAGCCACGATACTCAAAACGAAAAAAAATGTTGTTCTTATAGGCGATTCGAGCGGGGAAATATACGTCTGGATGGGAGACACCGTCCATCCTAAACTAAAAAAAGGGCAAAAAATAATTTTAAAAGCGTATGTTACTGAATTTATTAACAAAAAAGAGTTAAAATTAATAAAACCAAACGACATAAAGGTGCAGTAATGTTTAATACTCCTATTTTTCAGCTAAACAATATTTCCGTAAAACTGGAATACAAAAACCCCGCCGGAAGTATAAAAGACAGACCGGCGCTTTTCATGATACAAGACGCCGTGCAAAAAGGCTACAGGGAAATTGTCGAAGCTACAAGCGGAAACACAGGCATAGCACTCGCTTTTTATGCCAAAAAATTCGGTATTAAAGCGACTATTTTTATGCCTGAAAGTTATTCGGTGGAAAGACAAAAGCTGCTAAAACTCTATGGTGCAAACCTTATTCTAACAAAAGGAAGCGTGGCGGACTCAATCGAAGAAGCAAAAGAATACGCTAAGAAGCATAATGCTTTATATACCGATCAGTTTTCAAACCCACTAAACGCAAAAGCCCAGGAAATCACCGGATTTGAAATCATAAACCAGATACAAAAACCGGACTTTTTCGTAGCGGGTGTAGGAAGCGGGGGAACGATCACTGGAATCGCCAGAATTCTAAAGCCTCTTGGAGTCAATATAGTAGCTGTGGAGAGCGTGAATTCCCCTGTGATTTACAATAAATTATACAACGAAAAACTGCCAATCAGACCTCATAAAATTCAGGGAATAGGTGCCGGATTCATAACGAAAATCACGGACCTTGAACTTATAGACGACGTAATTTTGGTTGATGACGATGAAGCCGTGGAATTTACAAAAAGACTCCCTTCTTTGGGTATTACGGGAGGAATTTCCACGGCGGCGAACATTCTAGCCGCTCAGAAACTAAAAGGAAATATAATAACACTCGCTCCCGACGGAATAGAAAAGTATATATCTATTTTATAAGTTTCTGGGCGAAAAACACAATAAAAGAGACAAAAAAGAAAAAAAGCGCACCTACAAGATAAGCCCCCGCCCCGCTTATTTTAAAATATTCAAAAACGGCTTCGCCCAAAAAGAAAACACCGAAAATAAATATCACGATTGAAGCCAAAAATACTATAAGTCTTTTTAGTCTTTTTTCAATTTCTTCAAGTTTGCTTTCAAGCACCTTTTCGATTGTTGAAGCCTGGGTTTTAAAAATATCCGCAAATCCGAAAATTATATCTCCGAGTGTCAGTTTCATTTGCTGATCCTTCCGATGATAAATCCAATCACCGCCGCAACAAGAATACTCAAAAGCGGATATTTTTTTACGATATCCTCAAGCTCCCCTACGATTTCGTCTTTTTTTTCTTTCAGCTTTTCCGTATCAAGTACCACTATTTCATTTAAAATTTCCCTTATTTCGTCATTTTCTATAGAAGAAATTTTTTCCTGAAGCTCCTGTTTGGTCATTGGCAAGCCTTTTTATTTATTATAACACTTTTTCGTTAACTTTTGATTTACTTATAAAAAGTATCATTTTATTGCCCCCTTTTTCATCTAAATTCCTATAAACATTTTTTTGTGTTTTAATACTTTCGGAAGATAATTCCTCGCTTCATTTGTCGGCAGCCTGTATACCAGACGCCTGTAAACTTCTTTTGGAGACAGTGAATTTATAATGGCCACGGCTCTGTCTTTTCTGATGTTAAATACCCTGAAAACATTCCCTATTCCGGCATTGTACGCGCTTATTGCCAGATATTCCCTCGATACCGGATTTTTTATCTTACTTAGATATCTGTAATAAAGAATATTAAGATAAGCCGTGCCTATGTTTATATTGTTTTTTGCTACAAAAAGAAAATTTTTATCAGGTATTTTTTCATATCCGTATGCCCTCTTATACCCTTCAACGCCTGCGGTCGTTGGGACTATCTGCATAAGCCCGAAAGCAGGTACGTAACTTACCGCATAAGGATTGAAATCACTTTCGGTTTTTATAATCGCATAAATCAGTGTTTTTGAGATTTTATATTTTTTTGAATATGTTACCACATAGTTTTTATACTTTAAAGCCCTGATATTCTGCGAATTTTTTATAAGGGGAAAAGTAACATAATAGATTTTTTTACCGTGATTTGTGTAGTATTTGAATTTGTGTTTCAAAAGATAGTCGGCGTATCTTTGGGCCCTCCATCTGTAAAGCACCACTTTGCCTTCATTGTCGATTATTTCCCCGGCCAAAAACGGTTTGCCGTTAAGAGTAATTTTATCACTGAACAGATCGACGCTTCTCGGATCATCAGGCATAAGCATCGTATATACAAGCGCTTTTTTTATTTTCTTTTTGTCGTTAATAAGACTCTCAACCCTTACATATCCCTTTTCGAAATTTATAACGGCTCTGGCTTTATAGTTTTGAGAATACTTCACAAGCGTCGTTGTAGAAGGTTTTTTGGGATTTGGCCAAATTGAAATAGCTTTTGTGAATTTTTTGATTTCATAATTGAAATGTTTCATAAAATACGAGATGTCTTTTTTTAAAGCATAAGGATGGGTAATGTAGTAATTTCTCTTTCTTTTTAGGTATGAACTGAGAATTTTAGGATTTTTACTAATAGCGGCTTTGGCAATGGTCTGATAATCGCTTATACTGCAACCGGCAAAAAACAGTAAAAAAATAAATATCCACATTATTCCTCTTTAAAAGATTTTTATTCATATCGGAAGAATTTGAAGTTATTTTATCTTAAATCAAAAAGAATCAAAAGTTGCTACATTTCAGTGACAGACACTAAAGTAGAAAGATTTTAAATGGCTCCGGCGGCAGGACTCGAACCTGCGACCCGACGGTTAACAGCCGTCTGCTCTACCGACTGAGCTACGCCGGAATGTGTTTGAAATTATACCAAAAAAATTTTCTTTTTCAAGATTTTAAGCAAAAATTAAGAAATCCAAAGGGACTTTATTCCGCCTATTAAAAACAAAAACGCAATCGCACCTATAATAAGCCCCATCACCCTTGTTACAATCTTAATTCCGTTTACACCCAAAAATTTTGAAATAAAAGCTGCGTTTCTCAAAAAAAGATACACGATAAAAGCCGAAAGCAGAATCGAAATTAAAAGCTCCGTTTTTTGCGTAAACGTTTTTGCCTTTTCATTCAATACGATAACGGTAGTAATGACACCCGGTCCGAAAAGTATCGGAATAGCAAGAGGGACCACCGCAACATCGTCTTTTTGCATAGCCGCCTCATGTTCGTCTTTTGTAGAGTTCGTAGGAGCAATCTCCTTACCCTGCACCATATTAAGAGCTATTATTAAAAGTACCACCCCACCTATAGCTTTGATGGAAGGTATGTTTATTCCGAATATTTTCAATATATATCCGCCCGCAAGCATAGTAATCACCATAGCAACAAACACAGTCAAAGAAGCCCTCATGGCAACCGCCGGAATTTCGGAATATCTAACCATCGACACGGCAATAGCGGCCGCGGCTATGGGATTTAGAATGGTAACGAGGGAAATTACGTCAAACAGCAGCCCTTTCATGTTCTGTACTCCGCATTTATTTTAACGTAATCATAACTCAAATCGCATCCGTAAGCCGTAAATTTACCATTTCCCATTCCTATATCCACGTATATTTTAAATTTATCCCTTTTCATAATATTATGCGCTTTTTCTTCTACCTCGGGAGTCATAAGTATATTACCCCTGTCGTACAAAACGACGTTTTCTATAGATATTTTAAGAGTGTTTTCATCACACTCGACACCGCTTGCACCGATTGTCGAAGCTATTCTTCCCCAGTTTGGGTCCTCTCCGAAAAGCGCCGTTTTGACAAGAAGGGAATTTGTAAGAGCTTTTGCGGCGATTTTGGCTTCAATATCGTCTTTTGCGCCGCTTACCACAAATGCCACGCTTTTAGTTGCGCCTTCACCGTCACTTACAATATCAAGCGCCAGTTTTATCATTACCTGATAAAGAGCTTCCCTAAAAGCCTCTTTGTCATACGCTCCATCTCTTGTAGTCATCAAAAATACGCTGTCGTTTGTAGAAGTGTCCCCGTCAACGCTGATTGCGTTAAAAGTCACTTCATTAACTTCTTTTAAGAGCGTTCTCATTTCATCCGCCGGTATATCGGCATCAGTGGTTATAAAACAGAGCATCGTAGCCATTGCCGGATTTATCATTCCGGCACCTTTGGCAACCCCACCTATTTTGAATTTTCCAAAATCACCTTCAACCTCAAAAGCTATTTCTTTTGGAAAAGAGTCCGTCGTCATAATAGCCCTGGCGAATTTATTAGAATCTTTTTCATTAAAATCAAAACTCTCAATAGCTTTTTTTATTTTTTCCTTGTCTAGTCTCACTCCGATAACCCCGGTTGAACTCATCAGCGGATTTACAACGTCAATTTTTTCTTTTACGTATTCCATTAATTCTTCTATATCTTTTATACCTTCCTCTCCGGTCATTGCATTTGCGTTTTTTGAATTCGCAAGAATAAAATTCGTCTTAACGATACCGTTTCTCAAAACATATTTTATAGGCGCCGCCTGAAATCTGTTCGTGGTAAAGAGATACGCTATATCCAACTCTTTTTCACTTCTTATAAACCCGACGTCATATCCTTCTTTTTTAAATCCGGCATTTACTCCCGAGGCGTAAATTCCTTCTACAGCGCATATTCCGTTATCTATTGGCGTGATTCTGAATTTCATCTTTCCCTCCGTTTATATAAAATCTATCTCTTTTGGTTTTACTTTGCTTCTTATAAGTTTTCTTGCTTTTTGCATGTCTTTTCTCGTGCCGATTACAAGTAAAACGTCACCGGGTTTTATCGTTACGTCACCTTTTGGCACGGGAATAAATTTACCGTTTTCTTCTTTTATTCCCACAACGGTTACGTTTGCCAAATCCCTTAAATGTGCGTCTTTGAGTTTTTTATAAGCTATCCAGCTTTTTTTACTTACCGTAATCTCTTCCAAATCAAGAGGAGTGTCTACCGAATATACAAACTCTTCTAAGATATTTTTTATATCCGGGTCTACCGTTACGGCGGTCATTCTTTTTGCAATCAGTTTCGTAGGTGAAAGTACCTCGTTCGCCCCGAGTCTTTGAAGTTTTTCTATGTCTTCTTCTGTATTTGCGATTGAAAGAATATAATAAGGATGGCGTTTTAAGTCTTTTTCATAAAGTCTCACACTGCTGACTACTGCAATATTGTCAGGAACGTTTTTTGAAAGTGTGATAACGCCTTTTGCACTGCTTAAATGAGATTTTTTAAGAGCCATCAAAGTGTGAGGTTCGGCCTTGATATAAAAAGGATATTTATATTTTTTGGCGATTTCTTCAAGATTTTCATTATTATCTACAACAACAAACGGAATGTGAGCGCTTCTGAGTTCTTTTGTCAAATCCACGGTGTATTCGTTGTGGTAACAGACAACTACATGATTTTTCAGTCTTGCGATTTTATAAAGCATTCTGTTCTCCTTAAGTAGTGCAAAAAGGCGTCCTTTGTTTATAACGTCAACCAATATCCCCACTGCATATGAAAAGACCACAAATCCTGCAATAATCAAAAAAATTGTAAATATTCTTCCCATTGGTGAAATAGGGGCTATTTCTCCAAATCCGACAGTGGTAAACGTAATGCCGGTCTGATAAATCGCATCCATTAAAGAAAAATGGTCAATCCATATATAACCTAGGGTACCTATAAGTTCAACTAAAATTGTGAGAATTATCGGAGTTCTGAAAGGCTTAAGTTCGCCCCATATTTCAGCCGAGAGATCGACTTCAGGTTTTTCACTTCTTTCCCAGTGCAGAAGTCTGGAGAGTTTTTCAAAAAATTTCATTTAAACCCCGAGAGGGGAAAACTTATACAGTTTTTTTCAAGCTTTTAAGACAGCTTGTACAAATTTTAATTCTTCTGATTTCTCCGTCTACTTCAATTCTTACGTTTTGAATGTTCGGGTTGAATTTATGTCTTGTTTTTCTGTTTGAGTGGCTCACTCTATTTCCGAATTGAGGACCTTTACCACAGATTTCACATCTTCTTGCCATCTCTTATCCTTTTTCGTTTTTAAGTTTGAAATTATATCAAAAAAAAGATTAAATCTTTTTAAATTATTTCCTTCAAAAAAGGAAATTAATGAAGCTCTTCGTTTAATTTAACTTCACGTCTGCTTCTGAACGCTACCATTTTTCCTTTTGTAGTATCGAATCTGTAGTGAACCCCGTTTAATCCGGCCAGCTCAAGACCTTTGAAATACTCTTTATACTCTGCTTTCCACTCAGGATTCACTTCTTTTATTTTATTAAATTCGTCTTCGCTTATCCAGATTTTCGTACCTTCAAGCACGGCAATTCCGGCATCAACGATACATCCGTCCCCCAGAGGAATTCCCGTTACGCTGTTTGCGCCAAGAAGGGTGTTTCTTCCGATAGTGATAGGATTTCCGTTCGTTCCGCTGAGCACACCTAAAATTGAAGCTCCTCCTCCGACATCCGCGCCTTCTTTCACAACTGCGCTTGAGCTGATTCTACCCTCAACCATAACAGGACCTTCAGTCCCCGCATTGAAGTTGATGTAACTTGCACCAGGCATTACTGTCGTACCCTGAGCAAGCTGGGCTCCGAATCTTACTTTTGCCGTATCAAGAATTCTGATATTGTCATCCGGTATGATATGAGATAAAAATCTTGGGAATTTATCCACATATTCTATTTCAGGGAACGAATCTTTTATTTTCATCTCAATTTCATTGGCTCTTAAATAATCAAGTTCGATAGGAACGTTACCAACCCATGCACAGTTATGTAAAATTCCAAAAGCACCGTTTAAATTAATACTTCTTAGAGGAACTTTTCTTGTAGATAATGCATAAAGTTTTAAATATACCGCCTCAACGCTTTTTGGAGCCGCATCTTCAAACAAAAAGCATATTCTGTAGTTGTCATAATCGTCTTCTTCAAACATCTCTTTTAAAACTTTTAAAACCTGAATGTTTTTATGTTTTTCACCTACAGCTTCGGCGACAAGTTCTTCTCCGAAAAGTTCAAGAGCGGTATCTACGAAATCTTTTCCGATAGGAGCCACGAATTCACTCTCATTAAAATCGATTTCAACACCCGTTTCAAAAAGGGCTCTTACAAAAACGGCCGCACTTCCGAAATTTTCGTTCCAGTTAACAACAGGATATGTGGCCTGAAGAACTTTATCGTGATTTAACTGCCCCAGATCGACTCTTGCTATACCAAAAGCCAGGGGCTTTTTATATCCTTGAATGTTTTCCACAAGATTTTCAAACATTGCAATCCTTTTTTGTCAAATTATACCAAATTTATCTTATTCTACCGTTACGGATTTTGCAAGGTTTCTTGGCATATCAACGTCATTGCCCATTCTTATGGCCACCTCCATCGCCAGCAGCTGGGTTACAACCATCATCTCAAAAAATTCCACCATAGGATGGACTGTTTCGTTTATTTTGATAAAATCGTCAGTCATTTCAATATATTCGCTTGAAATTGTAAGGGTTGTGGCATCTCGGGCTACAAGTTCTTCTATGTTTGATTTTGTTTTTTCAAAAAGTATGTTTTTGCTGAGAAGTGCCACAACATAAAGTTCCGGATCGGCTAGGGCGATAGGCCCGTGTTTCATTTCCCCCGCAGGATAACCTTCTGCGTGAATATAACTGATTTCTTTCAATTTTAAAGCACCCTCAAGTGCCAACGGATAAAAAATATCGCGCCCGATATAGAAAAATCCGTGACCGTGCATATATCTTTTTGAAAGTCTTTTTATCTTTTCATGCAGAGAACTGTCCACCTTCGTCACTTCAATAGCTTCGTTTATTTCTTCATATTCGTTTTTCCCGGCAAGATAATTGCTGAGCATCCACAAAGTCATCACCTGGGTTGCGAACGCTTTTGTGGAAGCCACCCCTTTTTCTATTCCTGCCCTAAGCAATATCGTCCTGTCGGCTTCCCTGACGATTGAAGAATTATCCACATTGCAAAGCGCAAGAGTTTTAAGCCCCGCTTTTTTTGCATGTTTTAATGTCTCAAGCGTATCGGCCGTCTCACCGCTTTGGGAAATAACGATAAAAAGAGTATCTTTTGTAAGAAGCGGGTCTCTGTACCTAAGCTCACTTGCAACCTCAACATTTGTTCTGATTTTAGCGTCTCTCTCAAGCAGATACTTTCCTACAAGTCCTGCATGATAACTCGTACCGCATGCGGAAATGATTATATTGTTTATTCCTTCGAAAAATTCCCTGTCAAGTTCGTCGAATTTAATACCGTCAGGCGTGTTTCTTCCAAGGGTGTTTTCTTTTAACACGTCATACTGCTCGTATATTTCTTTTTCCATATAAAATCTAAAGCCGCCTTTTTTGGCCGATTCCTTACTTGAAGGAAGTTCTTTAAAATACGGAGAAACCCTAACGTCTTCCCTGAAAAGATGTATTTCGCCGTCTACATATCCGTATTCACCGTCTTCAAGATAATGGGCATGGGTTGCATTTCCCACCAATGGCGCGTCTGAAGAAGCGAAATAAATCTCTTTTTCTTTTTTGGCAACAATTAAAGGAGAACCCTTTTTTGCAAAAAATATTTTGTCTTCGTCTTTTGTAATCAAAAGGATAGCATAAGCCCCCTCAAGTTTTTCTATCGTTTTCTTAAACGCCTCAAACGCATTATCTTTATAAAAATATTCAAAAAGCTTTACGATAACTTCGGTATCCGTCTGGGAAATAAATTCTACTCCTTCGTTTTGAAGAAATCTTTTGATTTCCTGATAATTTTCAATAATACCGTTGTGTACAACAGCACTGAATTCACCTCTGTGAGGATGGGCGTTGATTTCAGTCGGTTTCCCGTGCGTCGCCCATCTTGTATGGCCTATTCCGAATTCAGGATTTTCAAATTTTACATTTTTTACTTTATTTTCTAAATTTTCAAGTTTTCCAACGGCTTTTATAATTTTTATTTCCTCTGCGTCTTTTACGGCAATTCCCGCACTGTCATATCCCCTGTATTCAAGTTCTTTTAAACCCTCTATAAGATATTTAACAGGATCATTAACCCCTATACATCCCACAATCCCGCACATATTTATTCCTTAAATTCTTTTTCATAAAAATAGTTCGTAGCTTCGATAAATCCTTTTACGCTACCGCAGTCAAATCTTTTCCCTTTGAATTTATAAGCTATAACCATATTGTCTTTAGCCTGCTTAAGCAGTGCGTCGGTAAGCTGTATTTCACCGCCTTTTCCCGGTTTTGTATCTCTTAATATATCAAATATATCGGGGGTTAATATGTATCTTCCGATAATTGCCAAATTACTCGGCGCTTTTTCAACGGACGGTTTTTCAACCATATCCTCAACCATAAAAACACCCTCTTCTATCTCTTTTCCTTTTATGACCCCGTATTTATTTACTTCATTTTTAGGGACTTCCTCGATTGCTACGATTGTGCATCTGAATTTATTATACAGTTTTACCATCTGAGACAATACGTCCCCTTCACATAAATCGTCAGCCAAAACAACGGCAAACGGATTATTTCCTATTAAAGGTTCCCCCGTCAAAACCGCATGTCCGAGTCCGAGCATCTCTTTTTGTCTGACATAGGTAAAAACGCACTCTTCTATCATCTGATTTGTTTCCTGAAGAAGTTTCGCCTTGCTTGAATCTTTAATTTTTTCTTCAAGTTCCGGAGCCTTGTCCAAATAATCCTCTATCGCTCTTTTGTTTCTTCCCGTTACAAAACCTATCTCTTTAATTCCCGCATTTATACACTCTTTTATTCCGTAATGAATAAGCGGTTTGTTAACTACCGGCAGCATCTCTTTTGGTACCGATTTTGTAGCGGGTAAAAATCTAGTCCCGTATCCTGCGGCCGGAAACAGTGCTTTTTTTATCATCCTTTCTCCTTTTCATATTGTAATTCGCATCTTAATGCCAGATTTATAAGTTTTTCCGCAAGCTCTTTGCTTTTGTCTATTACGTACACGTTCAACGCGTCTTTGTAATACTTTTTCTGTTCTTCGTCGTCGCTTAAGATTATAATGTTAATGTTCGGATTGATGTTTCTGATATTTTCGGTAATTAAATGAGTATGCTCCTCATTTAATGTTGTAATTATAACAGCAGCGGCATCTTCAATATTCAAAGATTCAAGCACTCTTTTATTAGCGGCGTTACCAAAAATCACATTATCCCCGTTTTTGAGCCCCTCTTTTACGAGTTCTATCTGTTTATCGATAGCTACATACGGAATTCCCGCACGGGTAAGTTTCCTT
>Ga0256843_1002821_pt1 | contig 12482 bp, 10 predicted proteins | sample AlvinellametaG_FD_191572 | JGI IMG/M metagenome (GOLD analysis project Ga0256843, IMG submission 191572) | Pompeii worm associated microbial communities from hydrothermal vent at the East Pacific Rise, Pacific Ocean - Alvinella | ecosystem: Host-associated > Annelida > Integument > Unclassified ... | reverse complement strand
GAAAAAAAAGATATAAATTTGATACTTAATAATTCAAGTGGTTTAGCAACATTTAATGATTTATATATTGCTAACTTTACTATTGCCATTAAATATAAAGTTAATGTAACTATATTATTTAATTATATTAAAAGTAACATAATGCCTAATCCTAATAAATATTATAAAAAGATTGATATTATTTTAAAAAAAGAAAGAATTAAAAAGAACAAACCTATTTTAAATGAAAAATTAAAAGAATTAGGTATTACTTTAACTTTATATTTAATGAGTTAGTTAAATTAACAAGATAATAACTTTAACAAAAAAAACAAAAATCCCCTACCTCATGAACTTTATTCAAGTAGGTGGGTAGTTGTTCATTTAAACTTAACATTAATTTTGTTTAGAGGTTAAGGTACTTTTAACTTTCAAATCAATTACTACCTTTATGAATTACTTCATTTATACCAATTTACCAATAATTATATCAACTTCTCTTATTAACAATCCATTTTTTATAATTAATAATGAATTTTATTCTTATTTTGGAAGAAAACTTAAATTAAATCAAAAATATATTATGTTAAAATATACCAAATCTGAATTTTCTAATTTTCAAAGTTTTTTAAAAATATATATAATTCCAACAGGACATTTTAAATTTACTGATTTTCAACATAATGAAATTATTTTGGGTAATATTTATAAAACTGATAGAAATCCACAAAAAAACATAGGTAAATCACAATTACATGGTTTAATTAAATTAAATCAAAAAGGTATTGAATATATGGAAAAAGAAGAAATTTATAGTATCTATAATTATCCATGTAGTAGAAATAATATCACAATTAATCAAGACACTATTAATAAGTTAAAAACTTTATTTAAAGATGTTAAAATTGAAATGTATATCCAAGAAAACATCAATGGAAAAGTTAAGTTTTTCTTAGAAACTAAAAAAATAAAAGAAAGAATGAAATTATTAAGTAACATTTAAGTTAAACTATCCCTACCTAAATTAAAGATTATAGATAGGGTAATTTTTCAAACAGATTCAATTTGTCATAATTTTTGAAGGATATACTATTAAAGAAATTGATTACAAAAATAATCAATTTTTATTTATATAGATTTTAACCTATATATAAGGATTTACAAATGAAAAAAATTATAAAAGTAGAAGTTAAAAGAACAGTTGTTAGTGTTTTCACTAAAGAAATAGAAGTAGATTTAAATGAAAATGATTTAAAAAACATCAACAAAAAAGATGTTGATTACTTTGAACTAAGTATAGATATAGATGAAGTTATATCAAAAGTTACTAGTGAAGAAGATGAATACTGGGAAGGTTCAGATGATGAAGAAATTCAATCTATTACTATCGTTTAATAATATAATAATTACAAAAAAAAACAAGGTTTAAACATTTTATTTCCTGATAATATTTTAAATCAATCAAAAGTTAATGATTATTTACAATGGATTAAAAATGATATTTTAAAAGAAGAAAAGGATGTTTTAGAAAAAAAACAATCTTACTTTTGAAGATGTTTCTAAAGATATTGATAAAGTTGTAAAAAAACATTTTTTCATAACTCTAAAAAATAAATAAAAAGAAGGTAGCCACAATGTTTAATAAAAATAAAACTTCAATAGTAAAAGACCTTTTTGATTTAACTAAAATAGCTTTAAAAAAAAAACAGCAATTAAAGTTAATAAAATAACACCTGATACAGTTGGAAGCAATACACCGCAATATTTTTTAGCATATGGAGATTTAATAACTATTTATGAAAAAAGACAAATTAATCCAGAATATAAGGATAGTCCATTTGAAACTTTCTTTTCTTCTAGTGCAATAAGAACTAATAAATCTAATAGAGAAGAAGATAAAATACTTCTAAAAATGGATAGTGAAGTTTTTGACATGGTTACTTCTGAAAAACTATATATGGAAACTATTGGAAATAGTTTCTAAATATCAATAGTAGTTATTATTTTATTTTTACTAATATATGTCTTAATCTAATAGGTTCTATTTTATTAATTTCTTTTTCTACTTCTAAAACTTCCATTTCTTTTGTAAAATCTTTATTCATATATATTATTTTTTCTAAAATATATCCATTTTTTAAAACATTGTTTAAACTTATAATATTAAATGGCATTATTCTTGTCCTTATTATATCCCCTTTATTCATTTTTTTATCTATATTTTTTTGTAGCTTTGATTGCAAACCCATACCATGATACTTCTTATCTACTAAAACCATATCAACTTTTAGTGATTTTTTATTATTTTTATCTATATTTAATATATGAACTAATGCCAATGCTATTAATTTATTATTTTTATCAAAATAACCAAATGAAAATTTATCCTTTAATATATTTAACAATTTTTCTTTACTTCTATATTTATTTACATATATATTTATATTATCAACTAATATCATTTCATTTATTTCTATAGTTAATTTTTCAATATCTTTTAATTTTAACCTTTTTAATTTTAATTTTTTCATTTCATTCCTTTTTTTTTAAATTATAATAATTTTTTCATTTTAATATAAATATAATAATTTTTTAATTTTAATATAAATATAATAATTTTTTAATTTTAATATAAATATAAGATTTCTTTTGATATAATTACATATATATAAAGAAGCATAACTTCTTTTCAAAAGGACATCAAATATGAAAACTAAATTTTTACAAGACGAAGAAAATATAATAGTTGATATTATTTTATCACCAAGTGATTATAAAATAGTAAATGAATGTTATGAATATAATGTTGATTTTTGTACTTCATTAGCATTAAGAACAGCAAAACAACAACTTAAAAACCCTAATATTTCTATATCCCTTTTTGTTGATGAACCTAATGAACTAAATAATGATATATATCCTGATAATCATGTTGTTATTAGTTTTTATTTTGAAGAACACACTCATGTTTGTGATAAATGTGGGAATATAAATATTGAACTTGAAGAAAAAAATTCTCCTATAAAATCTTTTTGTTTTGATTGTGACGAAGTTATTAACCCTATATTAGTAAGTGAATATGAAACATTATTAAAAAAACAAAATATTTTAAAAAATAAAATAGGGGATATTATGCTTTTTGTAGGTGATGACTTTTATGAACCAGCTATGTGCGAAATAAAAAATATTGCGAATGACTTTTCTTCTTTTATAGTTTTAAAACTAAATTCTACTAAAATCTTTAATTCTAGTACTAAATTCTTTGTTAAATATGACATCAAAAAGTATTTTGAATTAAAAAAAGAATGGGATTTGAAAAAACTTAATAAAGAATATATTGATATGGAAAAGATAATTTAATTAAATATAAAAGGAATTAATATGAAGATTAAATCTATAACATTTAAAGAAGACTTACGAACTATCAAAAAAAATACCAATATTATTTTTGATAATAATATCACTGTTATAACAGGTGATAATGGTTCTGGAAAATCTACTATCATCAAATCTATATACAATAAAACTATTGATAATAGTAAAATGAATAATGATATATTTACAGTTGAAACTGATATTAGTCATTCTGATATAATTGTTGATTTAGATGAAAATTTTAAAATTGGAAATACTATTGTTTTAGATAGTTGTGAAGGTCTTTTAAAACATTTATCTTATTTTAATGATGAAAATATGGATTTACAAGTTACATGTATGAAAAGTTCTTCTGGGGAAGGTTTATTATTACAATTAGCTAATCTTAATAATATTAAAAATCTTAGCGAAAAACTATTAATTCTAGATGAACCAGAAAAAGGTTTATCAATCAAACAACAACTTAAAACTGCTAAATATTTAAAATTTTTAGTAGATAAATATAATGGATTACAAATTATAGTTGTAACTCATTCTTTTGGCTTATTATCTTACTTCAATGAAGTATATTCTACTAATGAATTTAAATATGTCAAAAGTAGTTATTATTTAGATACAATGTTTGACTTATAATTATTATTCTTTTTAAGTATTATATAAGTTGTTTCTTGATATAATTACATATATAAAAAGAAGGAATTAAATATGAAGAAAATAACTATTAAATCATTTCATATGAAACAACAAGAATGGGTTTATTATAATGGTACTTTAGATACTTCAACTGGACAAATAACTACTATAGAAGAATTTGATATAGGTGTTAATAAAAACATTTCTATGTCTTTGGAAGATACTATTCTTACTACTGAAGTAGGTTGTAATATGAATAAACTTTATATACCAATGGAAACAGTAGAACTTCTATATTCAAAACCTATAAAATTGATGGGGTGGAACTTCTATTTTGAAAAAATAGATAGTAATTATAATTGTGAACATTTGAAATTTTATCTTTCAGAATTATCTAAAAAAGACAAATATGCTATTATAACTGTTATTCCTAATAATGAAAAGTTTGGTTATGGAGATAATTATAAATTCCCTTTAACTATTAAAAATAATAAGTTACATTGTACTAAACTTAATTTACATAAATTAATTGAAATAATTAAAAATTATGAAATGCCTAATATAGAAACATTAGAAAAAATTATAAAAGACTACATAACTAAAACTAATTTTATACCTGTTAGTAAAAGACTTAATACTAATATTGATATTTTGAAAAGTTCTCTATCTAAGAGTCAAATTTTAAAACTAGATGAAATTTTATTATTACTTAAATAATCTATATATAATTATAACATAATTATATATCTATGTCAAATAAGTAACATAATTGATAAAGAAAAATATAATGAACCAGATAAAGTTATTAAACAATTAATACACAAATAAATACAATATTAAACCATATATAAGGTTTATTTAGTTATAATTTTATCAAAAAATAGCAAGAATACCCACCTCATGAACTTTGTTCAGGTAGTGGGTAGTTTAATCATTCTTTCAATATCTTTTTCTGATAAATTTTTAGCAAAAACATAACAAGAAACCCTCACCCTTCAGGGTGGGGATGAATTTCATACAAGTTGTTTGAAATAAAAGAATATAATAAATTTGGATTAAATTTATTTATAATATTAAATAAATTAGATATAATATTAAAATATAAAAATACTGGAACTTTGGTTTTTAAAATTAATAACTAATTTTAATTTAAGTAAAATTATACTATAATACAATTATAGTATATAAATAAAAGGAAAATAATGAATAATGATATTTTAAAATATGTAGGAAAAGTTTTTAGTACAGCAGATGATTTAAGAGGAGCAGGATTTAAAAAATCAACTTGGCCATCTTTTATGATGCCTTTTTATTCTTTAATTCTTCTAGAAGGTAGAATGTTAAACAAAAAAGATGAATTAACTTCTAAATTAAAATTAGAAGGTTATTCTAATGATGATATTATTGAAGAAATAAGAGAAGAATTAGAAGGAAAACCTTATAATAAACTAATTATAGAAAAAGAAGTTACATTAGCTAAAATTTGTAAAAATGATACAAATTTTATTCTTGACTTTGAAAATTATCTTAATGCATATGATGATGAAACAAAAAAATTATTAGGAATTGAAAAATTTGATGATACTTCTTATTTAGATTTACTTTCAAAAAGAAAACAAATACAATCAAGTGGAAAAAGTATTTTATTTAATTTTGTTAAAAAATGGAGTGAAATTGATGTAAGAAAATATAATAATAGTGAAATTACAACTCTTGAAGAACATATTAAAAATAAATGGGCTGATATTTCTGCTGATACATCTGGTGAGCATTATACACCTTGGGATATTATAGAATTGATTACTGATTTAATTGTAGCAGAAGTTTCTAAATATAAAAATACAATAGATTGGAATAAATATATTAAAATATATGATCCAACTTGTGGTGGTGGTAATATGTTATTTGGTTGTGAAGACTCTCTTAGAAGTAGAATTAAAAAAGTTATTGGAAAAGAACTTTTAACTCAAACTTATGGACAAGAAATAAATACTGAACTATATGCACTTGCTAAAATTGAATCACAATTTAGAGATGAATCAAAAATTGAATTAAATGATACTTTAAAAAAAGATATGTTCTCAGATGAAGAATTTGATATAATTGTTTCTAATGTTCCTTATGGTGTTGATTGGAAATCAATAATGTCAGATGTTAAAAATGACAAATCTGGTAGATTTGAATTTTATCCTTCAACATCTGATGGCCAATTATTATTTCTACAACATATATTAAGTAAACATAAACAAAAAAAAGAAAATATAATTGATGGTATAAACAAAGGTATTGACAAGTTAGGTTTTAATTTTAGTATTAATGTTACTAATGGTTCGCCTTTATTTAGTGGTGACGCTGGTAGTGGAGAGAGTGATATTAGAAAGAAATTCCTTGATAATGATAATATATTAGCATTAATTCAATTACCAAAAGAGGAATTCTTTAATACAAAAATTAGTACTTATTTATGGTTAATGACTACTAATAAACTTGAAAAAAATAGATTAAATAAAATACAATTAATAGACGCTTCTGGTAAAGATTTCTATAAAATTATGTCAAAAAGTAAAGGGGATAAAAGAAATGAAATTACAATTGAAGGTAGAAAACTTATAGTTGATACATATATTAATTTTGATAAATGCAAAGAAGATTACAACAAAGTATTTGATAAAGAATTCTTTTATTATAATAAACAAAGTATAGAATTACATCATAAAGATATAAATGGTAAATCTATTGAAGATATTTTACCTGTTAAAAAAGTAAAAGGCCAAGAAGTTAAAGGAAAATCTATTTCTATAAAAGATATTCAAACTATTTATAGTGATAATGAAAAATTGATAGGATTAAATAAAGATGGAACAATTGATTATATATTTGGAATAGACCAAATTGATAATGAAAAATTAAAAGACAGAAATAAAAGAATACAAAAATTATTATCAGAAATTGAAAATCTAAAAATATCAACTTTTGATGAAACAACTTATTATATAGATACTAATAAAGAAACTATTATTGAAGAAAGTTATCAAAATAATGGAATGTCAAAATTTATTAAAGAATTAGGTAATGGTATTATTAAAGTTTCTTCTTCATATAAAAAAGCAACAAAAACAAAAGAAGAATGGATTGAAATAAAAGTAGATTTATTACCTAAAAAAGAAAAAGATAATGAAATTATACCTTTTCAAGAAATTGAAAATGGGAAAGTAGTTGATAATAATATTGATGATTTTTTAGATAAATGGGTAGAAAAAGAATACGTTAAATTAGATAATATTGTTGGAGTTGAGATTAACTTTAATAAATTGTTTTATAAATATGAAAAATTAAGAAGCATAGAAGAAATAGTTAATGATATTGATAAATTATCAAAAGAAGAAAGAAAATTAGATAAAGATATATTTGATTTTAGTCCTATTGATATAACTGAATTAAATATAAAAGAATAGAAAGGTTATCATATTATGAAAATAAAAAAAATAACTAATGTATCTACTTATGATAATTATAAAGATAGTGGTGTTAAATGGATTGGAGATATTCCTAAAAGTTGGAAATTAAAAAGATTAAAAGATTTAATAACTAATGTTCAATCTGGAACAACTCCAAAATCTTCAGATAAAACAAATGAAATAAATAAAATAAAAAATTGGTATACTCCTTCTGATTTAAAAAATAATAATTTAACAAATTCTAAAAGGAAAATATCTCAATATTCTATAGATTCTAATCAAGTTAGAATAATTCCTAAAAACAGTATATTAATGTCAACAGTTGGAGAAATTGGTAAAATTGCTTATACAAAAACAATAGCTACATCTAACCAACAAATAACAAGTATTTTTCCAAATAAACATACTTATTATAAATATTTATATTATATATTAATGAATAATAAAAATTATATAACAATGTTTGCAAATAATACAACATTACCTCAATTAAATAATGAAAATTTAAAAAATATAGACAATATAATTCTACCATCTATAAAAGAACAAAAAGCAATATCAATTTTTCTTGATAAAAAAACTTCTTTAATTGATGAAAAACTTTCAATTTTAGAAGAAAGAAAAAAAATAATTTTAGAATTAGAAAAATCAGTAATTAATCAAGTTGTTACAAAAGGATTACAATCATTTGATTTAGATATGAATGGTGAAAAGATTGATTTTAATAATGATAAAGGATTAAGTAAAAAAGAATTTGATACTTATATGAATAAATGTGGTTATAAAGATAGTGGTATTGAATGGATTGGGTATATAAAAAAAGATTGGAATATTACAAAAGTAAAAAAACTTTTTATCTTGTCAAGAGGTAGAGTTATTGCAAAAACAGAATTAAAAGATGAAGGAAAATATCCTGTTTATTCTTCACAAACAAAAAAAAATGGTGTAATGGGATATATAGATACTTATGATTATAAAAATCAAAAATTAATAACTTGGACGACAGATGGAGTAAATGCAGGAAAAATATTTAAAAGAGAAGGGGATTTTAATTGTACAAATGTATGTGGAACTTTAATAAAAAAAGATAATAGATTGAATTATCAATATTATACTTATTTATTAGATTATCTTACAGAATTTTATAAAAGACCTGATATTAATGGTGCTAAAATTATGAATAATGAAATGGAAGTAATACCATTATTGGAATTATTAGAAAAAGAACAAACACAAATAGTAAAATTTCTTGATAAAAAAACATCAGATTTTAAATTAAAAGTTTCTAATATAGATGAAGAAATAAAACTTTTAAAAGAATATAGAAAAACATTAATTAATGATGTAGTTACAGGTAAAATAAGATGTATATAAGTTTTTTAATGATATAATATTCCTTATAAAAAAATAAGGAATACAAAATGAAAGAAACACAAGTACAAAGAAGTTCAGTTATAACTTATCTAACAAATAGTGAAAATAGTGGTGGATTAGGTTATAATGAAGTTATTAATAATCAAGTTAGAAAAGATTGGTTTATACAAGAAGATATTTTATCATTTTTAAAAACTTCAAATAATGTACATTCTTTCAATAGTGTTTTAAAAAATGTTTATGGTAATGATGAACAATTATTTATAGAAGATTATATAAAAGAATTAAAAAATCAAATAATTGAAAATACAACTTCTGTAATAAATACAAAAATTAATAATATTAATAATCATAATATTGCTATATTTTTAAGAAAAAATTATAATAGTTTTAAATTCCATAATGAAAAATTTCATTTATTTTATAACAATAATTCATTAATAAATAATGAAAGATTTAATGAAAATATATTTTCTATTGTTGAAGAATTAACTTATTCTTTTTCACATAAAAATCCTATAACTAATCAAACAGTAAAATTCAGACCTGACTTAACTTTCTTTTTAAATGGTATATATCTATCATATAATGAATTAAAATTACCTACACAAGGTCAAAGTGCTTCTAATCAAGGTATTAATAAAGTTAGTAATGATTATAAAAATCCATTTAATATTTATAAAAATATATGTGATAAAAAAGATTTAAATAAAGTAGAAAAAGAAAATCTAAAAAGAGAACTTTTTTGGGTTTTTGATAAAGCAATTCATATTTCTATAAGTGATTTTAATTCTATGTATTTAATTAGACATATAGATAAATCATATCCTATTTTAGAAAAAGATAAACTTGAAGAATACAAAGAGTTTATGGAACATAATATTTCTATTTATCCTTCTAAGAAAGATCAAGAAGAAATGTTTAACAAAGGTTATAATTATAAAAATTATTTTGAAATGTTGTATTCGAAAGAAAATATAATTAAAGAGATATTATATTACAACTATATTGAATATGAATATAAAAAAGATGAAAAAGGTAAGGTTAATAAAAGTAGATTAGGAAAACTATTTGCTCCAAGAAATAAACAAAAGTATGGTTGTGATATAACTATAAATAGAATAAAAACTTTACTAGAAAATGAAAATAATCCAGATTTTGAATTTAAAGAATTTGAAAGTAAATTAAAATCAACAAAATTATCTGAAGCCCAACAAAAAGAATTATTAGATGAAAAAACAAAATTATTAAATAATAAAAATATATATTCAATTTTATTAAATTATGCTGCTGGTTTTGGTAAAACTGATATAATAGGATTATTGGCATTACAAATTAAAGATTTAACAAAAGATAATAAACCAGCATTTAATAAAATAATATTAGTTTCAGATAGGATTGAATTAAGAGAACAAGGTCAAGAAAAACTCTTTTCTATGAATGGTAATTCGAATTTAATTCAAGAGGCAACAGATAAAAAATCTTTTCAAAAGGCATTAAAAACAGCAAGAATTATAATTGTTAATATTCATAAGTTTAATACAATTTCAGAAGTTCTTTCAAATGATGTTAAAGAAGAATTAAATAAAAATAGAACAATATTTATAATTGATGAAATCCATAGAAGTAATTCTAACTTACAACATCAAGAAATGATAAATTTATTTGAAGATTTAAATAATTCTTTTAAAAATCCAAATATTAAGAATATAGTTATAGGTTTAACAGCAACAGCTAATGAATATGTTTTACAAAGATTTGGAGAATATGCAGGTTGTAATAGTAATGGTAAAACTATTTATACACCTTTTGATTTATACACTATGAAACAAGCAATTGAAGATGGATTTGTTTTAGATTTTTCTAAATATGTTTTTGGTGTTCCTTCTACAATGTATTATGAATTAGAAGAAACAGATAAAGTAAAAATATTGAAAGATAAAAATAAATATAATATTGAAAGTTTTAAGTCTAAAATTTATGAAAATGAAGAAAGAATAAAATCTATTTCAAAACATATTGTTAGAACTTTGATTAAAACTACTTTTCCTTCTGTTAGAAGAAGTAAAGTTGGAACATTAGGAAAAGGTATGTTAGCTGTTTATTCTAAAAAGGCTGCAACATTATATGATAAATGGACAAAATTTTATTTTAAAGAAGAATTAAAAAAAGATAAATATAATAACTTAGAATATAAAAATATATCTAATGCAAAAATATTTACAATTTATTCTTATTCTAAAGATGATGATACAACTATTAAAAACCCAATAGAATTAAATAATGGGTTAAATGAAAAAAATGTTGTTAAAGAATTTAAAAATAATGAAAATGGGTTAATTATAGTTGTGGATAAATTACAAACAGGATTTAATGAACCAACATTACATACACTATTTTTAGATAAAGAAATAAAAGGAATTAATGCTATTCAAACTTGTGCAAGAGTTAATAGAACTTGTAATGGTAAAACTGACTGTCTTATATTAGATTATTCTGTTGATTTAAAAATGACTTCAACAGACAAAGAAAATGAAGTTTTTTCACCAAATGCAGAAGTTAATATTCCTCAAGCTATGGAAAAATATAAAGACACACAAATAAGTAACTATAACTATATTAAACCATTAAAAGAATTAAAAACAATTTATGACAAAATAAATAAAGAAAGTATCAAAGTAAAATTTTACAAAGAATTTAAAGAACATTATATAAAAGAACATAGTTATTTAAGTAAAAAAGAAGATATACCGTCTGAATTATCAGATAACTTTTTAGATATGAATGATAGAGTTATTAAATACTTACAAAATAATTGTAAAAAAGTTGAAGAAACTTATAAATTATTTGTATCTTATTTAAGTTTACTTAATAAATTGGAATTAACTATTGATTTTAAAGAATTAGATATGAAAAAATATAAAAATGTTTATTTAATAAAACTATTGATTGTTTTTAAAAACTTATTTAATTTATATTGTAAGGATAAAAAAGATATTATACCTGTTAATGTTATATATGATGAAAAAACAGGTTTGATTGAAACATCTTTAACTAAATATCAAGATAAAAAAGAAAAAGAAGAAAACAACAATAAAGGGAAATCCATTGGTTCAAATAAATATTCTATAATAGAGAGAATAGAATTTTTAAATTTAAAAGAAAATAACAAAGAAGAAAAAATAAAAGAATGGGAAAATAAAATCACATTATTATTTAATAATATTAAAAAATTATCTATAACAGATAAAGAACATTTAGTAAATAAAATAGAATCTGGACTTATGGAAGAATCATATCAATCTTTTTCAAAAATATTAAAAAAAGTTAAAAGAAAAGATAAAATTAACAATAATGTATTAGGAGAACATTTTTTTGATCAAATTAAAAAATTAGATAAAGAGTTATGGGAAGATTTTATAACGGGATTAAATAATGATAAAGACAAATAACATATTAGTATATAATAAGTATATATAAACACTTTCTAATGCTAATGGTGTTCTTCTTGGGTATGTTATTGCTAATATGGTCTATAACACTTTTGGTAAAGTTGAAGAACCTGATATTTGACCTAAACTATTGGTATTTTTAATGATTATCTCATTGGTATATTTTCTTTAATATTTAACCAATAAAAAATTATACACTTTTAACAAAAAT
>Ga0256843_1002820_pt1 | contig 12483 bp, 14 predicted proteins | sample AlvinellametaG_FD_191572 | JGI IMG/M metagenome (GOLD analysis project Ga0256843, IMG submission 191572) | Pompeii worm associated microbial communities from hydrothermal vent at the East Pacific Rise, Pacific Ocean - Alvinella | ecosystem: Host-associated > Annelida > Integument > Unclassified ... | reverse complement strand
GAGCAAAAGTACTTGAGCAACTCAGCTCACTACAAGGCTGATTTTACACAAAAAAGCAGAAGGAGTTTATATAAATATGCACAATGAAAAATTTGCATTACAAGAGTATAAAACACTCCTTCTAAAACAACCAAAAAGCAGTAATGTTCTCTCCAAAATTCCTATTGAACATCTTGTAACAACACTTTTAAAACTTCCACATGAAGTCTTCAAGGATCTGCTTCATACTATATCGTATGAAAAGTTAGCAGAAGCAATATCATATGTTGAAAGCAACAAAGCAAAACATATGATACATAGAATTGATACTATTGACACACAACTACAAAAACAGATCTATACGCTTCTACAAGAGGAACAAAAACACAAGATCAAACAACTACTTCAGTATAGTGATGATGAAGTAGGTGCCTATATGCACCTTGAACTTCTTTGTGCAACCATACATGAAGATATTGCAGCAGTTAAAGAAAAAATAACGCATTCAAAAAAGAAACAGCAACATGCCCCTTTTATTCAACTTTTTGTATGCGATAAGAGAGATCGCCTTATAGCAACATTTGATATTGCCAATCTACTTCCCTATCCAAAAGAGACAAAAATAAAAGATCTCCTAAAAAAAGAGTCACCAGATACACCACTCTCAATCAATGAACATAGCTCTATTAGTAAAGCGGTAGAAGTATTTGAACTCTATAATCTCTCTTCTTTAGCGGTTGTCGATAAGCGAGGAAAACTTTTAGGCAGACTACTCTTTGATGATATCTATACCTTCATACGCGTACAAGAGGAACGTCAGGCTCTTACTATGCTAGGAACACATCATGAAGCAGAAAAGAGTTTCTTCACGGCACAAAGGAAACGACTAGAATGGCTCTTTATAAACTTATGTGCTATTTTACTCTCTGCCCTTGTAGTTAACTATTTCAAAGGAACAATTCAAGAGATCATCTCGCTCGCTGTTTTAATGCCTATTGTCGCTGCTTTGGGTGGTGATGTAGGTAACCAAGCCGTTACCATCACAGTACGGCGTTTATCACTCGGTGATATTAATGCCAAAAGAGCAAGAAAACTCATTCTCAAAGAGTTGACAATCGGCATAATCAACGGTCTTCTTATCGGTCTTTTTGTGGGAACTTTGGCTTATATCTGGTTTGATCAATATATGCTTGGTATTGTTGTAGGTCTTGCAATTATTATCAATCTCTCAATAGCAGGGCTCATCGGATCATTTTTACCCATATTTTTCAAACGATTTAACATCGATCCTGCCATTGCATCCCCTCTTCTCCTTACAACAGCGACAGATGCTATGGGATTTTTTATCTTTTTGGGATTAGCAAAAATAATGCTACTTTAAAAAGTAGTAACACCACTCCAAATTCCCCTCTTTACCACTTAACTGTGATGGAGACTTTTGTACCATTTTCCACTGCTTTAAAGCACAGGCATCTTCAAACTTCTGCATAGCCCGATCTATGGCTTTTTGATCAACAACGACACCGTTTTTATCACGTTTTGCCTCACGACCCACTTCAAACTGCGGCTTAAAGAGTAAAATAATATCACTCTTTGCAAGTCTATCTACATCATCCAAGATATACAAAAGTGATATAAAAGCAACATCACTGACAATAAGATCAAAAGGTTCGGGTGATTCAAATTTACGAATATCACACCCCTCATAAACCCTAACACGACTATCTTGGCGCAAAGAGTGGTGCAGTTGATCGCGTCCTACATCGACACAACTTACCTCAGCAACACCCCTCTCAAGAAGAACCTGTGTAAAACCTCCCGTAGATGAGCCGATATCCAAAGCACTTTTACCACGCACATCAAGTTCGATCTCATCTAAAAAATAGAGCAGTTTGTAAGCAGCACGGGATACATAACTCTTATGCTCCTCAATAACTACCTTGGCTGCTTTTTCTACTTTAAAAGAGGGCTTTTTTACAAGCTTTGCATCGACACTCACAAGCCCATCTTTAATGATCTGCTGTGCCTTGTTACGACTCTCACACAAGCCTTTTTCTACAAGATAGGTATCAAGACGCACTGTTTTGCTCCTTCTCACTCTCATCTTCACGGAATGCACTTGGACGAAACTTTTTAGAAAACTTGACAAGTGTCGCACTTAAAACACCGCCACCGGGAAGTACCCACAAAACAGACAGGAGTGTCATCCGACCAAGATCACACACCTGCTGCGCTGCTTTTTTATACTCTCTGTTTTTAATGTGCTTTGGGATCTCTTTTGTCTCTTTATACTCTTGTTTGAGACCGTGCCCCATCTTTTTACTAAACTTCTTAAGCTTATGTATCATACAAGCATCTCTCGCATTGCCGCTTCACTCACTGTTTCTACACCGAGTTTAAGCGCTTTGTCATACTTACTGCCGGCATCTTCGCCATAGATCAAGAAGTCTGTCTTTTTACTCACACTTCCGCTTACTTTTGCACCAAGAGACTCCAGCATCTCTTTGATCTTACCGCGACTCTCACTCATCGTACCGGTAAGGACAACTGTTTTGCCTTTAAATGGATTCTCTTTTGCCTCTTCTCTCTTTTGCGGCGGTGTCGGCTCTATCAGCTCTTGGAGTTTTGTAACGGTATCAAGATTGACCCGCATAAACTCTAAGTAACTCTCCGTCATCTCATCACCAATGCCATCAATCGCAATAAGCGCCTCTTTACTCGCCTCTTTATATGCAAGCCCAAAGGCTTCGGCTATCATCTTAGAAGCCACCTCACCGATATGCTCGATCCCAAGCGCATTGATAAAACGCCAAAGCTCAGCTCCCTTTACAGCCGCTATGGAGTTGAGAAGATTTTGTGCCTTTTTGGCTTTAAAACCCTCAAGTTTTAAAAGTTCTTCCATTGTTAAAGCAAAGAGATCCACTACACTTTTAACAAGTCCAGCATTAAAAAGCTGCTCTACGATCTTAACACCAAGCCCGTCAATATTAAGGCAGGGCTTTGAAGCAAAGTAGATAATAGAGTTAACAACACGAGCCTCACACTCAAGATTTTGACACTTGATCAGCACCTCTTCTTGTAAAAGCTCACTCCCACATACCGGACAATTTTTTGGACGCTCAACTTTTACTTCATTGCCACTACGCTCCTGCGTGAGTACTTTTACTATCTTGGGTATTACATCCCCGCTGCGAAGAATAATTACTTTATCCCCTATGCGAATATCCATACGCTCGATCTCATCAAAGTTATGCAACGTTGCACGCTCTACCACAACCCCGTCAATATCTGTCGGCTCAACAACTGCAACCGGTGTTACAGCTCCCGTTCGCCCAACTTGCAGTACAATATCTTTAATAGTTGTTATCTTCTCAACGGCAGGAAACTTGTACGCAACTGCCCAGCGTGGTACTTTTACCGTATAGCCCATATCGATCTGAGCAGCTATCTCATTGACTTTGACAACCATACCATCAAGCATCATAGGGTAACTCTCACGCTCCTCTTTCATCTGTTCATAAACAGCTTCGATCTCATCATAGCCTTGTGTCAATGCTCGAAGCGGCGGTTTGCGAAAACCAAGATTGTAGATATACTCCATTCGCTCACTTAAAAGCTTTTGCTCTAAGTCATTGACTCCGATCCCATAAGGTAAAAAGACCAAATTACGTGCAGCTGTTATCTTGGGATCAAGCTGACGCAGACTTCCTGCTGCTGCATTTCTAGGATTTGCAAAAGGAGGCTCACCCTTTTTTATACGCTCTGCATTGATCTTCTCAAACTCATCTTTAAAGATAACAACCTCACCGCGTATCTCTATAAGCCCTTTGTGCTCAATGGTCAGCGGAATGGAGCGAATTGTTTTTACATTTTGGGTAATAAGCTCACCCTCTACACCATTGCCACGGGTAATGCCCTCTTTTAAAAAACCATCTTCATAGATCAGATTAAGACTTGCTCCATCATACTTGGGCTCACAGTAAAATGTTACATTGCTGTCAAGTCTGTAGGTCTTTTCAAGCCACTTTTGCAGATCTTCAGCATTAAAGATATCTTCTAGCGACCACATACGTGAGAGGTGCTTTGCTTTGACAAAGCCATCACTTATTACATCGCCTACTCTTTGTGTCGGTGAGTCTGCCAAAATATCCTCAGGATGTCTCTCTTCGTATGCCACAACCTCGTGGTAGAGTTTGTCATACTCCTCATCTGTAGTGATAGGATCATCTAAAACATAGTAGTGATATGCCCAGAGATTGAGTTTTTTTACTGCTTCTTTATATGCATTGAAATTCATAAATATATTGTACCTTTTTTAAACTTTTGTATGCAACCACTCTCTTTTGGAGTAGATATACCAATAGATGATCCCTTTTATCAAGGTTTCCAAATTCATAATGGCAAAAATGACAATCACACCATAGCCCATTTTATAGGCAATGTAGGAAGGAACAAGACGAAAGAGCCACAAAGAGACAAGATTGACTTTGAGTGTTGTCTTTGTTGCCCCTGCCCCGCGTAGTGATGCCGCATAAACAAACATAATAGCAAGTGGGATCTGTGCCAAACCAACCAAGATCAAATATTTTGAAGCTACCGCGATAGTAAGCGGATCTTTGGTAAAAAAGTGTACGAGATACTCCGGAAAAAGGATCATAATCACACCGACACTTCCCATAAAAGTATAGGCAATCCGCCCGCTTATTATGCCCATATTGTAAGCTTTGTCAAAGTCACGCGCTCCGATATTTTGCCCGACAAGCGCCATAGAGGCAATGGCAAAACCAAAGCCCGGCATAAAAGCGATCCCCTCAACACGAAGCCCTACCTGATACCCTGCAAGCTCTGCTGTTCCATAGGCTGTAATAATAGAGACAAAAAACAAAAAGCTCAAACTCGAAACCCCTCTGTCAATGGCAGCGGCATAACCGACTTTGAGTACACGCTTAATATCTTTTGTACGTATAAGCGGCAAAAAATCAAGCTTGGAGTGAGCTTTTTTCTTGATCAAAATATAGTAGGCGACATTGTTAAAACTGTATGCGATCACCGTAGCAATTGCCGCACCTTCAATACCCAAAGCAGGAAAACCAAAGTGACCAAATATCAAAATATAGTTTAAAAAAGCATTGAGTCCCGAAGAGGCAAGCTTAATATAAAGAGAGCTCTTGGTATCACCTGCTGCTGAGAGTGCATTGTAAAGAAGCGTATCTAAAAAGATCACTATAAACCCAAGAGAGATCACCCGAAAATAGGTTCCACCCTCTTTGACAACATCAGGCGTAGCACCCATCCATGCATAGAAATGATAAGCTCCAAAATAACCGCTTATACTGACAACCACACCCAAAGATATAGCCAGTAAAACAAGGGAAAAGAGCAGTGCCGAAGCTCGTCTCTTTCTGCCCTGCCCTATAAAACGTGAAATGAGCGCATTGCCACCGACAACAAAAAGTGTCATAAAGACATTGACTATCATCATAAACTGCATACTCATACCAACAGCAGCCAAAGCTGCAACACTCACCGTTCCAACCATAAGCATATCAATAAGCACCTGCAAAATATCTACAAGATGTTTGAGTGCCGCAGGAAATGCGAGTGAGAGAACCTTTTTAGTATCGTTTGAAATCATTTTTGAAAAAATTGTGCTACCTCTTGCATTGTATCTATGAGTTCCTCCTGAGTAGCAAACTCAAGAACCTTTTTATCTCTGACCTGCTCACCCGGCGGTGTATAGTCAAATACCAAAACATAATGGAGCAGTTTGACCTTATCGCCATAGAGTTCATACCACTCCAGACTCATTTCAGCCACTTCACCCTCCATCTCTATCACCACAGCACCATAGAGCCGTGTTAAATTTTCCAAGCTAATCACTTCACCATTATATTCATAATTCACTCGCTCTCATCCTCACTTAAATTTTTACGCATCTCACCATCACGCATCTTTAAAAATGCCAAAAAACCAAAAATTGTACCGCTTATAATAAAAATTGCGCCTGTTATATCTCTTTTCTCATATGCCATAATGATCCAACACAGATCTGCGAACAAATAGACTATTACCGATTGGTAGATCTTCCCTTTATAGGTCAAATAAGCACCCATATTCAAAAGAATTCCACCCAATATTGCAAAACTAAACATTAAATCTCATCTATTCTCTCTTTTTTTAGTATAAAATTATAATATATTGCAGCAACAATAAAGCCAACACCCATAAAAAAAGTAATATTTTCTAAAGAAACATCTCTACTAAAGAGATATCCTACCATATAAGAGGTAAAAGCAGCCATACTCAAAAATAGCATATCATTATAAGCAACAATACGACCATAATATTTTTGTTCAATATTTTTTTGCAGCAGTGTATAGGTATAAGACCAAAGCGTCGTTGTAAAAAAACCGACAAAAATACTTGTTCCAAGTGAAAAATAGAAGTTATCCATTGTATATGCCCATAACCAAATAGCCAAACCCTGCCCTATAAAGACATAGAGCAAACGTCTGTTATTAATCCATTTACCAAGTACAACAGGGCCTATAACAAGTCCAATTGCACGAAAAGCATGTAAAAGACCAAGGGCTAACGATGCTGCAATGAAAGAAGTATAATAGTGTTCTACCATCAATGTAACCAAGGCATCAAAAGCAGTTAATCCCACAAAGGAGTGCAACAGCATCAGATGGAGTGCTTTTTTATTGCTTTTTAAGTAAGTGAAACTGCTATACATCATAACAAAAAGATTCTCTTTGAGATGAATCACTTCATCTTTAAAAGCTATATTATAAAGCAGAAAAAAGGAGCAAACAAACATAAAAGCATCAATCAAAAAAGCTGTTTTTATGCCGACATAATAGACGACGAAACCACTTATTGCCATACCTAATGTGTAAGCAAGTGACCAAATAATAGAGTGTAATTCATTAGCCTTTTGTAGCTTTTCGCCAGCTAATATTTTCGGTAACAGTGACATCTCTGTCGTAAAATAAAAAGATGCAGCGGCCATTTTTAAAAATATAAGCCAATAGAGCAGATGCAGATCCGTAATTGTTTGAACAAAGATTAAAGCAGCAGTAGTAACTACTTCTATTGCAATTAAAAAGAGCATAAGCTCCTTTGCACGAAATCTGTCAATAATTGTACCCGAAAAAGGAGCTTGAATAACTCCCGCAAGAAAATTCAACATAGCAACAAATGCAACAACACTTGCAGATACTTGTAACTCTATGAGTAGGGTATAGATGGCTACATTAGAAAACCATGCACCAAAATATGATATGAGTTGCACAAAAGATAGTCTTCTTAAAATTGGTTCTGTTTTTAAAAGAGTTACATACTGTTTCATAAATGCAAGAGTAGCAAAAAAAAAGAAATTTCACCTTTTTTGCTTTTTTTTCTAAAGTAATTTAAAACCATGTCGATATTGTGGTTAATAATTATATTCTATATAAGAGGAGTAGGTCATGGATGGCATAGCAAACGTTGCAAGACAGCAACAATCTCAAGTAAATCCGCATGAAGCAGGGGTAAAAACAGCTCACAAACTACAGACAACTCAGGATGTTTCACAAAGCAGAATGAAACAAGATGAAAATATGGTAAAAAAGATGCAAGAAGCAGCATCCACTACTTCAAATAAAAAAATCAATTCACACAACGATGTTGAAGAGCTTGTAAAAAAACTCAATGAAGCAATGACCCCGCTCAATCCTGAAATAAAATTCGGAGTAGATAAAAATGATGTCTTTTATGTTGCTGCAATAGATGCGAAGACCCACCGAATGATACGAAGATTTCCAGCTGAACAAGCGCAAGATTTTCTACCAAAAATGCAAGAAGTAACAGGAATCTTATTTGATTCAAAAGGGTAATGTTATGCTCAAAAGAGCATAACCCTACTCCCTTTTTTCCCTCATTTTACTTTAACTTTTCTTATTTAGCGTCTTTAATTCTCTTTTTATAAGCAAAAACTCACCTCTTTTTCGATATAATCGCGACAATTATTTTACAATCAAAAGGTTTTTTATATGAAAAAAAGTGTCAAAAAAGTGGTATTAGCCTATTCTGGGGGATTAGATACAAGTGTAATCTTAAAATGGCTTCAAGATGAGTATAACTGTGAAGTTGTAACATTTACAGCAGATCTCGGTCAAGGTGAAGAGCTTGAACCTGCTCGCATCAAGGCACTTGAACTCGGTATAAAACCTGAAAATATCTTCATTGACGATCTTCGTGAAGAGTTTGTAAAAGATTTTGTCTATCCAATGTTTCGAGCAAATGCGATTTATGAAGGAGAGTATCTTCTTGGAACTTCTATTGCCCGTCCGTTAATTGCAAAACGCCAAGCAGAGATTGCAAAGATCACAGGTGCAGACGGTGTAAGTCACGGTGCAACCGGTAAAGGAAACGATCAGGTACGTTTTGAGATGGGTTACTTAAGTCAAGACTCCACACTTACTATCATTGCACCATGGCGTGAGTGGGATCTTAACTCTCGTGAAAAACTTTTGGCATACGCTGCAAAACACGGTATTCAAATTGAGAAAAAAGGAAAAAAATCTCCATACTCAATGGATGCAAACCTCCTTCACATCTCTTATGAAGGTGGAATTTTAGAAGACCCTGCTGCTGAGCCTGAAGAGTCTATGTGGTTATGGTCAAACTCTCCTGAAAATGCTCCGGATGAAGCTGAATATATCGAAATTGGTTACAAAAACGGTGATCCTGTAACACTTAACGGTAAAGAGTTAACTCCGGCTACTATGCTTAAAACACTGAATGAACTTGGCGGAAAACACGGAATTGGTCGTGTAGATATCGTTGAGAACCGTTTTGTAGGAATGAAAGCTCGTGGTTGTTATGAAACTCCGGGTGGTACTATTATGTTAAAAGCACACCGTGCTATCGAGTCTATCACACTTGATCGTGAAGCGGCACACTTAAAAGATGAGATGATGCCAAGATATGCAAAACTCATTTATAACGGTTTTTGGTTCTCTCCAGAGCGTCAAATGCTTCAAGCTGCCATTGACAATACTCAAAAATGGGTAGAAGGAACGGTAAGACTTAAACTCTATAAAGGTAATGTTATTGTTGTTGGCAGAAGTTCTGATGTATCACTGTTTAACCCAGAATATTCAACGTTTGAAGAAGATGAAGTTTACAACCAAAAAGATGCAGAAGGTTTTATTAAACTCAATGCACTTCGTTTTATCATTGAAGGTAAAGCAAGAAGAGATAAAAAATAATAAGGGAAAAATATGAGTATAATTAAAATAGATATGAATTCTCCTGAATTTCAGGCTGAATTAGAAAAAACAATAAAATTTACAGACAAAGTCTGCGAAAGTCGCGGATGGGTTTATAATCCACAAGAAGAAGTAAACGAAGGCGTACAAATGGGTCTTGCCCGCAACAAGATGATGTACAAAAAACGTTTCTGTCCTTGTTTTATGGTTGAAGAGGTTGATGGAAAACCACGTTCTGTAGAAGATAGAATCTGCCCTTGTAAACCTGCAATTGAACGTGAAATCCCTGAAAGTGGTGTTTGTCACTGTGGTATCTTCTGTACTCCTGAGTTTGCAGAAGCAAAAAGAGTTGAACTTGGTATGGAAGAAGCATCACATACACACTCACGAGGTCTCTCCAAAGAGGAGTGTCAAATGCTCGTAAACAAAGATGAACTTGACGGAGATGAGCTTGTTTCACTTCTTGAAGCACGTGAACTTGGAATGGTTAACTTTACGCTTGTTGATGTTCGTGAGTATATGGAGTGGCAAATGGGTCACATCAAAGGTGCGGACAAACTTGTTCCTACATCATCATTCTTCCAGACTTGGGAAGAAGCGAACCTTACTAAAGATGAAAACATCATCCTCTATTGTCATGTTGGTAGCCGTTCAGCACACGTTGCCAGAATCTTAACAGATAGTGGATATACAAAAATAGGAAACTTAACACATGGAATAGTATCATTCCCTGGTGATATAGAGAGATAATAAATTTTTAAAGGCAAAAAATGAAAGTACTTTTAATAAAAGATGTAAAAAGTTTAGGCAGTGCAGGTGAAGTAAAAGAGGTTAAACCCGGATATGGTCAAAACTTTTTAATTAAAAAAGGATTTGCAAAACCTGCAACGCCTGAGATTATTGCAGAACATGAAGCAGAGCTCAAAAGAAAAGCCGAAGAAGAAGCAGCAGAGATTGCACGTCTGAAAGAGATCGCAGATAAACTTGATAAAATCGAAATTGTCATCACAAAAAAACTTGGTCAAAACGGTCATCTTTTTGGCGCTGTGACAAAAGATGAAATTGCACAAGCACTCAAAGAGCAACACAATATTGAAATTGACAAAAAACATATTGTTGAAAAAACTGCAATAAAAAGCGTTGGAGAACATGATGTCGATCTGAAACTCGGTCATGGTATTCATGCAAAACTGCATGTTGATGTACAAGGAGAGTAGAGTTTTATGTTTGATGCTACTACAATACTTGCGTACAAAGGAAAAAACAAAGCTGTCATCGGTGGTGACGGTCAAGTTACTTTTGGAAACAGTGTTTTAAAGGGTAATGCAACAAAAATTCGTACACTTCATCACGGTAAAATCTTAGCAGGTTTTGCCGGAAGTACAGCAGATGCATTTAATCTTTTTGATATGTTTGAAGAGTTTTTAGAGAATAAAAAAGGGGATCTTTTAAAGTCCGTTGTTGAGTTTTCTAAAGCTTGGAGAAAAGACAAGGTTCTTCGCCGTCTTGAAGCGATGATGATCGTTTTAAACAATGATCATATCTTTATTCTTACAGGAAACGGTGATGTAGTTGAACCTGAAGATGGAGAAATTGCTTCTATCGGAAGTGGTGGTAATTTTGCTATTTCCGCAGCTCGTGCCCTCAAAAAACATGCATCACTTGATGCAGAAGATCTCGTTAAAGAGTCTTTACATATTGCAGCTGATCTTTGTATATACACAAATCACAATATCAAAACACTCACTTTAGAGGATAAATAACTATGAATATGACACCAAAAGAGATAGTGGAGTATCTTGACAAATATGTAATTTCACAAAAAAATGCAAAAAAAACCATAGCACTTGCACTTCGTACACGCTACAGAAGAATGCAACTCGATAGCGAAATGCGTCATGAGATCAAACCAAAAAATATCTTGATGATCGGATCAACCGGTGTTGGAAAAACTGAAATCTCACGCAGACTTGCAAAGATGATGAAAGTACCATTCATTAAAGTAGAAGCTTCCAAATATACGGAAGTCGGTTTTGTAGGGCGTGATGTTGAGTCTATGATTCGTGATTTGGTAGTAAACTCTATCTCCATAGTAAAAGCAGAAAAAGAAGAAGCAAATAAGCAAAAAATTGAAAACTATATCATTAACCGCATTACCGAAAAACTTGTTCCCCCTCTTCCAGCAGGTGCAAGTGAAAGTAAAAAAGATGATTATCAAAGACTCCTTGAAGCTACTGAAAAACGTGTAGAATCCGGTGAGATGGATGATAAAATTATCGAACTTGAGATTGAACAAAATATGACAATAGAGTTCAATGACACAAATCTTCCACCGGAAATGGCAAAAGTTCAAGAGAGCTTTTCCAAGGTATTTTCAACATTAAACAAAGAAGATAAGAAAAAAGAGGTCACAGTCAAAGATGCTAAAGTTCTGCTTCGTCAAGAGGCAAGTGCAAAACTACTCGATATGAACTCTCTTACAGCCGAAGCTCTGCGTCGTGCAGAAAATGGCGGAATTATTTTTCTTGATGAGATTGACAAAATTGCCCTCAGTGAAAAATCTCAAGGCAGAAATGACCCTTCAAAAGAGGGAGTCCAACGCGATCTTTTACCAATAGTAGAAGGTTCTAGTGTCTCTACAAAATATGGAACGATTAATACAGATCATATTTTATTTATTGCAGCAGGAGCTTTTCATGTAAGCAAACCAAGTGACTTGATCCCTGAACTGCAAGGTCGTTTTCCTCTACGCGTAGAGCTTGAAGCACTCACAGAAGAGACACTCTATAAGATCTTGACACAGACAGAAAACTCACTGCTAAAACAGTATGAAGCACTTTTAGGTGTTGAAGGTATGGAGCTTGTCTTTGAAGAAGAGGCAATTCGTGCGATTGCGAAACTTTCACACCGTGCTAATGAGACAGCAGAAGATATCGGTGCACGCCGTCTGCATACTGTACTCGAGCGCATACTTGAAGATATCAGTTTTCATGCTGATGAGTACAAAGGAAAACAATTTGTTGTTACCAAAGAACTTGTTCATGAAAAGCTTGATGAAGTTGTTGAAGATGATGATCTTTCAAGATATATCTTATAAAAAAATAATTACAAAGGCTACAAAATGACAAAAGCTGGTTTCGTTTCACTTATTGGACGTCCTAATGCCGGAAAAAGTACACTGATGAACTCACTTCTCGGTGAAAAAATTGCAATGGTAAGCCAAAAAGCAAATGCTACAAGGAAACGT
>Ga0256843_1002819_pt1 | contig 12486 bp, 10 predicted proteins | sample AlvinellametaG_FD_191572 | JGI IMG/M metagenome (GOLD analysis project Ga0256843, IMG submission 191572) | Pompeii worm associated microbial communities from hydrothermal vent at the East Pacific Rise, Pacific Ocean - Alvinella | ecosystem: Host-associated > Annelida > Integument > Unclassified ... | reverse complement strand
TCGATGGAGGTCATACTAAAGCTGTTTATTTTGTTTTTAATAAGCAGACTGTTTACCTCATTTACCTTGATTTTGGAATTGCAATAGAGCATTACAGAGCCATCTTTTAACTCATTTTTAATATGCTCTATCATCTCTTTCTCATCTTCAAATCCATTTTTTGAGTACTCTATAACTTTTTTTGCTGACTCTGGAACTTTGGCTGTAATGATATTCAGCTCTATATCTTGTGGAATAACGGGTGTTCCACTCATAAAAAGGGTTTTGCCTTTGTGTTTGTAGAGTAGATATTCATAAACTCTTACAACTTTTTCTCTAAAATTTTCTGACTCTTTATAGATGTGTTGCTCATCAAAAATTGTGATTTCACTCTGTTCTATTCTTCTTTTGAAAAGCTCAACAAATTTTTTTGATAAGTTTTGAAAAACATCGGTTGTTATTGAAATATATGGAGCGTTTAAATCTTCTATGGTTTGCACATTTTTAAAAATAGAATCTTCGCTCATCTCATCGGTAACCATTCTTAGTGGAGAGATTGTAACGATATTTTTGTATTTTGTTGGAAATATTTTTTTGACCAAATAACTTTTTCCTGTGCCTGTTGGAGCGTTTAGTAAGGTTCTTTGATTTGAATTTATACTATTTATAATCTCTGTTGAAAAATCACTTAATCTTCCATTTTGATTTAGATTGATAATTTGTTCATTTTCGGCTCTTCCCTCATATCTAATAAGAAACTCTGTCTCTTTTTCAATATCAGCACCTAAAAGATTTTTGGTTTTTAAAACTCTACGAATGGCATTTATATTGTTTGTGGTTACTGCTTTTTCAAAAAGATTATTTAGCTCTTCAACTCTCTTTTCTATATAAAACTCATAAAAACTGTTCGGTGTGATAATCTTTTTTAGGGTTGATAATCCACTTTTTTGATATTTTGCTAAAGTGAAATTTAAGCTTTTTAACCAATCTGTTAAATCGGTGATTTGGGAATCGGAGGCTTTAGCCCCGAATGAGACGAGGCTAAAGCCGTCGTTTCCGAAAGTTGTTGGAACTCTTTTCCAATCTATAGGGTAAACTTTTTTGTAGAAGTTGACGTTTAGATAATAGAGAAGATTGAGCTGTTCATCTGCTGTAACATCTCTGTCTACTGCTAAGATTATTTTTTGATATTGCTTTGGCTCTACATTATGCTCTTTAAATTTAAAAGGGATATTTTTGCTATCGGTAACTAAAATATCAGCTGTTGGAAAAGCGATATTTGCATTGATTCCATCTTTTAATCCTTCTGATAAAATCAGTGTCCTAGAAGCCTTTTTAGCTCTAAAGAATGCTCCTAAATTTTTTGTTCCTTTGATGTTAAGCCATCCACTTTGGGTATTAAATTTATATTTTCCATAAAAAGATTCTCCTGTATCAAAAAAGAGAATATGCCTTTTTCCATACATGTTGTTTAGATGAAATCTCTCGTTACAAGATGAAAAATCAAAAGTTGAAATATTTGGATGGGTTTGGTAGACCTCATAAAAAGATTCAATTTCTAAAGAGTTTAAAAAAGTTTCATTTAATTTTTCATTGATTATGCAAGATTTATAGTCGTTGTAGGTTAAAGTAGTTTGGACAGCAGTTTCATCTTTGGTAGTGTAGATGGGTTGTGGAGCTTGTCCGTGATAGATGTTGTTTATCCAAGTGGCGATTGTGGTCGATTTTGTGCCATCGGTTTTGTTTTGAATTAGATATTTATCGAAGTTGGCATGATACCATGCCGACCAAGTTTTTCCATTGTATTTGAATTTTGATGGGTCTTTAAACCCCAAGTTTTTCAAATACTCCAAGTCGTATGTCATTGACATAGTTATTTCCTTGAATCATTTATACATTTGTTTAAAAAAAATGTGTTATAATTCATCTATCATCAGGCAAGATAACAGATGAAACCCGATAGGTAAGCAACGACCAATTGCTTATCTATCACCTCTCAATTTTAAAATCCTAATTTTTTCTAAAATAATCTTTTAAAAAATATTATTTTGTATTATAGCGAGTTTCGCGTTAGACCTCCTCCAGAGCCGAGAAAGCTGATATAGTAGTTTTTTTTCCCTCTAAGGTGCTAACCACACGCAAATTTAAAAAATGAGATGCTTATTAATTTTATATAAAGAAATTTGAAATTAATTTCATTCGCGAAGGTATTATTATAATATTTAAATTTATTATGTTATTTTATCCATAAAAAAGAGCAAAAAAATGATTTCAATCAAATCGATTTTAGAAGAGATTTCTAAACATAAAAAAGTCCTAATAGGTGCAAATTTAGTTGCCGTACTCTCAACACTGTTGACCATTCCTGTTCCGTTGTTGATTCCTCTGCTTATAGATGAGATTATCCTTGGAAAAGGGGGAAGGGTTACACAAACTATTGATAGTTATATTACTATTGGTTCACCTGAATATTACATCCTAACGGTTCTGTTGGTTACTCTTTTTCTAAAAGCCATCTCTTTGGTTTTAAATCTTTTACATATTCGTCTCTTTACTAAAATATCCAAAGAGGTGACCTATGTAATTCGTAAACGGCTCTTAAATCATCTAAAGACCGTCTCGATGAGTGAGTATGATATGTTGGGTTCGGGTGCTGTATCAGCAAAAGTAATTACCGATGTGGATACAGTTGATAAGTTTATTGCTTCATCGGTGGGAGAGATTATTGTAGAGCTTTTAACATTAATTGGTATAGCTATGGTTATTCTCTATCTTAATTGGCAGTTGGGATTGGTGATTTTATTGCTTAATCCTTTGGTTATGAGCTTCTATCTGCATGTCTTTAGAAAAGTAGCTAAGATAAAAAAGAGAGAGAATAGAGCAATAGAGGTGTTTCAAAACTCTTTAACCGAGAGTCTGGAGCTCTATAATCAGATTCGTGTCCAAAATAGAGAAACGTACTTTTTAAATGATATTGATATAAAAGCAAAAGAGATACGTGACAGGGGTTATCAGTTTGGTTTTAAGAGTGAGATGGCACTGGAGTTTGCACGGATGCTAATTATGTACTCTCATGATATTTTTAGAGCAATGGGAATTTTAATGGTACTTCTTGGATTTTTAAGTATTGGGAAGATGTTGGCTATTTTTGCCTATGCTTGGATTATTATGCGTCCAGTTGATAAGCTTATGAACTTTACACATCTATATTTTAATGCTAAAAGTTCTATAGAAAGACTTAATGAGATACTTGCTTTACACAGTGAACCACAATATAAAGCAAAGGTTGACCCATTTAAAGGGCATAAAACAGCTTCGATTAGACTGGAGAATCTCTCTTTCTCTTATGATGGAAAAGTTGATGTCTTAAAAGATATAAATTTAGAGATAAAAGCTGGAGAGAAGGTTGCTATTATTGGTGAGACAGGAAGTGGAAAAAGTACTTTAGCACAGATACTTATTGGACTCTATCCTATCTCATCGGGAAATATCTATTATAACGAACATGAGATACGTGAAATAGGTTATGAGAAAGTTCGAGAGAATGTTGGTTTTGTTTTACAATCACCTTTGATGTTTAATAATACATTACGATTTAATCTTACCTTGGGACGAGATTACAGTGATACAGAGATATATGAGGCATTAGAGGTGGCACAACTCTATGATTTTGTTAAGGGATTAGAAGAGGGTTTAGAAACAGTTGTTGGAAAGAATGGAACAAAGCTATCTGGAGGACAGAAACAGAGACTCTCTATTGCACGGGTACTACTGGACAAGCCCAAAGTGATTATTTTTGATGAGTCAACCTCATCACTTGATAATGAGACTGAAGATAAGCTTTTAAAGGCTCTAGAACAGCATATAGAGGGCAAGACAACCATTACTATAGCCCACAGAAGAAACAGTATAGAGAAGGCAGATAGAGTTATTAACTTAAGCTTAATAAATAAAATATAATTATAGTATAATATTAAAGTAACTTTAATATTAGGATTTAGTAATGAATAAAACAGTAATATTTTTTGGTGTGGGTATCTTTTTAATTATCACGTGGTTAGTGGGATTTATAAAACAGCTTAATGAAGATGTTGATGTAAGCTATGGGTTTAATGAAAAAGCGATTGTTACAGGAGATATGAAAAATTATAGACTCGATAGCAGTGGTAATGAGATTTTAGAGTTGGATAAACTCTCATTACAGGAGAAAAAAAAGTTATGGAATAACTCTACACTAAAAGAGGAGATGATTTTACTCTTTCCCAATTTTGAAGAGATAAAGTATTTTATAAAAAATAGAATTGAGGATGATGGTTCATTTCAACATCTTTTACTCACACATGTAGAAGATGTTGAAAATAATTATATTGCTGGAGAGATGACAGGAAATCGTGCAAAATCAATGCTCTCTAATCTTTGATAATTTAAATAAAAAATTCTATTTTACACAAGGGTCAATAACCGATGCCTCGTTTGGATAGAGATAGATTTCTACTCTTCTATTTAATGCCATATTGGTTGGGTTGTTATTGGGTACAACAGGCTTTAAATAGGAACATCCTTTAGAGAATAGACTGTTAGTAATTCCTCCACTCTGTAGTGTCTGTCCTACAGATGATGCTCGGGCTTCAGAGAGGGCTTGATTGTGTTCAAAGCTTCCTCTATTATCAGTATGTCCTACAGTTTGAATAATCATGTTGGCATAAGCTGGTTTCTGTAGAGCAGGAATCATCTGTCGAATTTCAGCTTGAGCAGAAGCTGTTGGAACACTCTCATTTGTTCTAAACATCATTGGGTCACGGAACATAATCTTTACAAACTTATCGGTATTTGAGACAACAAGTTGATTATTGGAGTTCTGTTCAGCTGTAGGACTGTTATTTACATTGGTATTAAGCGTCTGGGCTACCTCTTGTGCTTGTTGGTCAAGACTGTATCCAATAGCAGCACCCACAGCAGCTCCCAAAGCACCACCAATAGCAACACGTTTTCCAGAATGGTTTACAGTTGAACCACCAACAACAGCTCCAAGTAGTCCCCCAATGACTGCACCTGTTCCTGCACGATTTGATGTTCCATCAGCATTTTTAATTGTGGGAACGCCTCCCGATACACATCCACCCAATATAAGGGCAGTAATCGCCGATGCGAAAATAGGTTTTAATAGTTTTTTTTTCATAATTTGCGAATCCTTTAAATTTAATAAAAGAGTATAGTATAACTTTGTAAATTAACTGTGGATTAAAAAATGAGAGAGAACGGAGGGATTGAGCTTTACCAAAAGGTAAAAGCTCAAGAGTTATTGTCAAAATTAACTGTTTCGACTGCCTGGTTTAATCGCTTGACTACCAGCTTTACACATTGGACACTCTTGGGGAGTATACATCTCGAATGTAAAGTCATCCAGTGCAAAAAATGGTGTATTCACTGGAAGTTTACACTCTGGTTTGGGTTGGTTAGTTGAGCCTTGACGTTGACAGAATCCTCTGTTGGCAAGTGATGCAAAGGCAACAACTTCTCCACCTAAGGATTGAATTACCTCAGAGGCTTCCATGGCTGACCCCCCTGTTGTAATAATATCTTCACAGATAAGAATTTTTTCACCTTTTGCCACTTGGAAACCTCGTCGAAGCTCCATTCCACCCTCTTTACGCTCTACAAAAATAGAACGTACATCAAGAGAACGTGCCAACTCATATCCTGCCAAAATTCCACCAAGGGCAGGGGCACAGACGGTATCAACCTCAATACCTGCTTCTTGAATCATCTGAGCCAAGGCATCGGCTAAAAGTTTAGCACGTTTTGGGTCTTCTAATACTTTTGCACTCTGTAAATATCGGTTTGAATGATTTCCACTAGATAAGATAAAGTGACCCTCTAAGAGTGCTTCAGCTTCTCTGTATACTCCTGCTACATCCATCCATTAAACCTTTAGAATATCAGCTTCTTTGGCTGAAAGAATGGTATCAATTTTAGCCACATGCGCATCGGTAATTTTTTGAATCTCTGTATGTGCTTTTTTAGACTCATCTTCAGAAATCTCTTTCTCTTTTTCAAGTTTTTTAACTTGATTATTTCCATCTTTTCGAATATTTCTTACGGCAACTTTTGCCTTTTCACTCATTGATTTTGCCTGTTTTACAATCTCTTGACGTTGCTCTGATGTCATTGCAGGGAAGAAGAGTTTAATAAAGCTTCCATCGTTGTTGGGATTAACACCAATATTTGCCTCTTGAATCGCCTTTTCAATAGGTTGAAGCATACTCTTCTCCCAAGGTGTAATCGAGATGGTTGTTGCATCCATAGCAATAACATTGCCCACTTGATTTAGTGCCGTTGGTGTACCGTAGTAGTCAACTCGGATATTGTCAACGATATTGGTGGTTACTTTCCCTGTTCTAAGGGTAGAGAAGTCTCTTTTTAGAGAATCAATACTCTTCTCCATCTGCTCTTCTGTATGGTAATAGATTTCATCTAACATATATTTTTCCTTAATATTAAGTATTGTTAACAATACAATTTTTAATAGTGAAATTTTACCCTTTTTTTGCTTGTAAAATCGTGTAGCTAAAAAGAAGTTAGGGGGAATATAAAAGAGAGGGTGTAGAGAGGAAAAACCTCTCTAGTTGGTGTTACTTAGAACTGTTTGTATCATTAACTGTTGGAACTGTGACATTCTTTTCAACTTTTGTTACAGTTGGTACAGAGGTTGAGGCATCAATGGTATCTGCTACAGAGTGGGTTTTCTCTTTATTATATAAATAACCCATTGTTAAGGTATTGAGTATAAAAAGGAGTGCCAATGCGAAGGTCGCTTTAGATAAAAATCCAGCAGGACCTTTAGCTCCAAACATCGACTCATTACTTCCACTGTATGCACCCAGTCCCATGCTTGAACTTTTTTGTAATAAAATAGCAATAACTATCGCAATAGTTAAGGCAATTTGAACAACTAATAGTGTTGAAATCATTCTTTTCCTCTTTGAATATTGAAGTTATTTACTACTATAAACTTCAAATTGGGTATAATTTTGGCGATTATACCCTAAATTAATTGAAACTGAGATAAATGAAAATAGTAAAAGAGTTCTCTCGATTTGCCGAGGAATATAGGAAACACAATATTATTCAAGAAGAGGTCGCTAAACGATTGACATTAATGTTGCACCATAATAAATACTCAAAGGTTCTTGACCTTGGATGTGGTTCGGGTGCTGTCTATACTAATTTGCTAAAATGTGGTATAGAAGTTGAATCGTTTGTGGCATTGGATTTCTCTAAAGAGATGTTAGCGCTTCATCCTAGTGGTTGTAATATTGAAAAAAAATGTCTGGATTTTAATAAAAAAACCTCTTTCGCTTCTTATAAAGAGAGAGAGTTTGATGTCTTACTTTCTGCCTCAGCTCTACAGTGGAGTGAAGATTTATATCAGGTTTTAGAGCAAATATCTACACTTGCAGAGGAGTATTATTTTGCTTTTTTTACTTCAAATACCTTTAAGACTTTACATCAAACAGCGAATATAAACTCACCTATCTATGCCAAAGAGCATATTATTGAAGCATTAGATAGGCGATATAACTACAAAACTGAACTGGTTGAGTATCGATTAGATTTTACATCCGTACATGAGATGCTTCGTTATATTAAACGCAGTGGTGTAAGTGGTGGTGGAGGGCAGTTGGGCTATAAGGATATAAAAAAACTTATGCAAACTTACCCTTTGAATTATTTGGAGTTCGAGGTACTGTTTGTTGAGGCTATACCTCGTTAATAGTTTTTAAAGTAGTTTTTTTCGATGCCATAAAGTTTATAACGTAACTCTTTAAACAGCTCTGAAAGCTCAATATTTTGTAATTTAAAAACCTCTTCTAGTACCCGTGAAGACTCTTGACTTCTTGAAAAATTGGCAATAATTAAATCATCTAATGAGGTGCGTGTTAGTTCACTTTTTCTTGAAGATTTTTGGGTATCTCCCTCTATATCACGATGTGTAAGTCGCTTTTTTGAGTAAGCCGATTGAAGTTGATGGCGAAGGGTTTTAATTTGAGGTGTAAGTTCTGTGTCATTATGGACATAACGACATATATCTTCTACCACACGAAGCCCCTCTTTTAATCGGTTGAGGTTGGCATCAATGAGGCGTTCAATCTTAGAGGAGTACTCCTCTAAAGATTGCTCTTTGTTAGTCGTCACCTGGAAAAAGACCCAAGAGTTGTAGGATTGCTGTAAACATATTAAAGAAATCCAAAAATAGTGATACTGCTGCATCTACAGGAGAATCATAAGCACCGTTAGCAATGTTTTGTGTATCATAGATGGTAAATAGTGAAAAGAGCAAAAGAATACCTGCTGTAATAATCACATGCATCATTGGACTTTTTAATATAAAAACATTTACCAAAGAGCCAATAAAAATAACAATCATAACGACCATCAACGGTTTACCCCAGCTAGAGAAGTCACTTTTTGAATTAATCGCAAAGAGACTTAATGCTCCGAAGAGTACCGAGGTCATTAAAAATGCATTACCAATCATCATTCCATTTCCTTGACCAATAACCATGGCAAGTAGTGGAACAAGCATAACACCCATTGCAAATGTAAAGACAAAGAGTGCAATCATATGTAATGTTGGGTTTTTTCTTGTAGCATTAAAACCAAAGAAAACCATTAACATTACAAAACCAAAAATAAACCATTTAAACGAAGCAATCGTTGCTGCATAAGGCATGGTTAAGTAAGCACCTAATGCAGATGAGACCATACTTGCAGCCAAAAGCTGATAGGTCTGTTTCATAAATGCTACCGAAGCTGTTTCTGCTTGATAAGCATAACCACTGTCTATTGTATTATTTCTGTAATCTCTATCATAAAGAGCCATATATATCCTTTGTACAGAATTATAAAAATTCTTAATAAGTTAATTTTATCAATAGATTATTGATATTTTCAAAGCTAGTATATTGAGTTGAAGTTTAAAAGAAGTTGAAAAAGAAGTTAAAATAAGCTTAATTTTTTTGGTTCAAAAGAGGGGAAAGTCCCTCTTTTGAAGAAATCTGTCAATATAAATATTGATTAATAAAGACCTAAAGACTCCATAGTTGCAACAGAAAGACCAGCTACTGGTAATCCTTTTGCTTTTTGGTAAGCTTTTGTAGCTCTTTTTGATGATGAACCCCAAATACCATCAATTGGCCCATGGTAGTAACCAGCATCTTTCAAGGCTCGTTGAACATTCATAATCATTGTATCATTCATACTTGTTTTACAAACAATTGGAACCCATTTAGCATATCCATCAGCAATCATTCTCTTCTTAGTTACAGTTTTGTATGTAGCAGGAATTGGAATTCTTCTTTCACTTGCAGGAGAGATTAATTTTTTAATTTTAACTGTTGTATATTTTGCAGGTGTTGTAACAACTTTTGTTCTTGCTGGAGTAGCAACAACTCTTTTTGATACTTTATTATAAACTGGTGGTGTTGCTGTTAGACAAATTCTATCACACTGTTTTGTTGTTCTGGTTGAAGCACTTCTTCCACTGGCATCTGTCCAAAAGTATGAAGCAGGTTGCACTTTTTCTCTTTTAGTTACTGTTTTATAAGTAGCAGGAATTGGAATTGTTCTTGATGAAGCAGGTTCAACCAACTCTTGAATTTGAACAGTTTTATATTGTGGTGGTGTTGTCACTTTTCTTGTAGTTGCTGGTTTAGCAACTACTTTTTTGGTTACAGTTCTATAAACAGCTGGAATCTCTACCAAACATACAACTTCCGATTGGTTACATCCTCTATCTTCACATTTTGTCTTTTTCCACTCAGTTCTTGCAGGAGAAATTAAAACTCGATTACTAACAGTTTTGTATTGTGCAGGAGATTTAACCAATCTCTCAGTACCTTCTGAAACTAAAATTCTTTTTGTAACAGTTCTGTATTTAGCAGGAACAGCAACAACACGTTCACTTGCCTCTGATGCCAAGATTTTTTCAGTTGTTGTTCTGTATTTTTCTGGTCTATAGTGTTCATAAAAACATGTACCAGGTGTTGCACCATCTACATTCATTCCTGCTGCTGACGCTGCTTGTACACAGGTATTTGAAGCTTCAGATGCATTTCTATTTAAAGCTGTTCTCCATGTTTTTGTAGCAGGTTTTGTCATTACTCTATTGTAAACAGTTTTATAAGTAGCTGGAATGGTTACTGTTCTTTGTGTTCCATCACTTACTTTGATTCTTTCTGTCCCCCAACCATATTTTGCAGGAATTACTTGTACTTTTTCACTCGCTTCTGATGCTAATACTCTCTCTGTTGTTGTAGCATACTTTGCTGGAAAGAATGCTTTTGTAAAACATTGTCCTGGTTTTGCTGGTGGTAAATCATCTCCATCGATAGCTGATTGTGCATTGACAGTTGTCATTACTGCAGCGGCAATGAGTGATAATCTTAATGAATCTTTAATTGTCATAATATTCTCCTATGTATTTATATGCAAAAATAACGCATGGAATTATTATAAATCACTTTTCCTAATGCACAGCTTAAAACAAAAAACAATATCAATCTAAAATAATTAATTATGAATATTTTTTATACTGCTAGAAAGTTTGTTTATTAAATTAATGTAAGTAAGAGAAGAAGACCAAAGAGATAAAAATATCTCTTTGGTTATAAAAGTCAGTTAAGTCTGATTAATAAAGACCTAAAGATTCCATAGTTGCAACAGAGAGACCTGCTACAGGAAGACCTTTAGCTTTTTGATAAGCTTTTGTTGCTCTTTTTGATGATAAGCCCCAAATTCCATCGATAGCACCATGGTAGTAACCAGCATCTTTCAAGGCTCGTTGAACATTCATAATCATTGTATCATTCATGCTTGTTTTACAAACAATTGGAACCCATTTAGCATATCCATCTGCAACCATTCTTTTTTTAGTTACAGTTTTATAAGTAGCAGGAATTGCTATTCTTCTTTCACTTGCAGGTGAAATTAATTTTTTAATTTTAATTGTTGTGTATTTTGCAGGTGTTGTAACAACTTTTGTTCTTGCTGGAGTAGCAACAACTCTTTTTGATACTTTATTGTAAACTGGTGGAGTAGCTGTTAGACAAATTCTATCACACTGTTTTGTTGTTCTACTTCTTGCATTTTTTCCACTGGCATCTGTCCAAAAGTATGAAGCAGGTTGTACTTTTTCTCTTTTGGTTACGGTTTTATAAGTAGCAGGGATTGGAATTGTTCTTGATGAAGCAGGTTGTACAAGTTGTTGAATTTGAACAGTTTTATATTGTGGTGGTGTTGTTACTTTTCTTGTAGTTGCTGGTTTAGCAACGACTTTTTTAGTTACAGTTTTATAAACAGCTGGAATCTCTACCAAACATACAACTTCAGATTGATTACATCCTCTATCTTCACATTTTGTCTTTTTCCACTCAGTTCTTGCAGGAGAAATTAGGACTCTACTTGTTGCAGTTTTGTATTGTGCTGGAGATTTAACTAATCTCTCTGTACCTTCTGATACTAAAACTCTTTTTGTGATAGTTTTATATCGTGCAGGGACAGCAACAACACGTTCACTTGCTTCAGATGCTAATATCTTTTCACTTGTTGTTCTATATTTTTCTGGTCTGTAGTGTTCATAAAAACATGTACCAGGTGTTGCACCATCTACATTCATTCCTGATGCTGAAGCTGCTTGTACACAGGTGTTCGAAGCTTCAGATGCATTTCTATTTAAAGCTGTTCTCCATGTTTTGGTAGCAGGTTTTGTCATTACTCTATTGTAAACAGTTTTATAGGTAGCTGGAATGGTTACCGTTCTTTGTGTTCCATCACTTACTTTAATTCTTTCGGTACCCCAACCATATTTTGCAGGAATCACTTGAACTTTTTCACTCGCTTCTGAGGCTAAAACCCTTTCAGTTGTTGTTGCATACTTCGCTGGAAAGAATGCTTTTGTAAAACATTGTCCTGGTTTTGCTGGTGGTAAATCATCCCCATCTATTGCTGATTGTGCATTCGCAATAGTTATCATTGTCATAGCTACGAGTGATAGCCTAAGTGTCTCTTTTATTGTCATAATATTCTCCTGTGTGTTTATATGCAAAGTTAACGCATTACTCATTATATGTCACTTTTCCTCACGCTTCCCTTAAAACAAAAAAGAATATTAAGAATAATCTTGTATATCCAATTAATTTTATATGTTAAAAAATAATCATAACAATTTATAATTGAAATAGAAATAAAACAATTTTTTTTTAAAAATGAGAAAAATAATGTATTATATAATGTAAGTGTTTAATTGTAATTTATAAATTTTTAAAAAAAATCGAAAAAAAATAAAGAAATTTATAAAAACCCTTGACATCAAGGTAGGATTTGTCTATAATACGCGTCCAAGAACAGAGGGACAACTTAGAGTTTAAGTTGAAACAGAGAAGTTTTTGAAAAAGTGGTCTTTAACAACTGAATATAAGTAAGAAAAAATCAACGTCTATTTGAGTT
>Ga0256843_1002818_pt1 | contig 12487 bp, 10 predicted proteins | sample AlvinellametaG_FD_191572 | JGI IMG/M metagenome (GOLD analysis project Ga0256843, IMG submission 191572) | Pompeii worm associated microbial communities from hydrothermal vent at the East Pacific Rise, Pacific Ocean - Alvinella | ecosystem: Host-associated > Annelida > Integument > Unclassified ... | reverse complement strand
GCTCGGTTTTCCGCGGTCGTATCAACGGAGAGATGATGCCTCTCTCCAACGAAGTTTTATCTCATGAAGATGGTATTCAACTGGCAAAAGAGGTTTTAAGAAGCCGTTTTGCCGAACTGGTCGAGAAAAAGAGTGTAGACTTCAACTTCAAACTCAACGAACAGTATCGTTTCCGTGGCAATATCTTCTTTCAGACAGAAGGTGTTTCCGCTGTCTTTCGTGTTATTCCCGTAGAAATCCCTTCTATGGATAAACTCAAACTACCGCAAAGTATTCGTAAACTCATCGACCTGAAACGTGGTTTGATTCTTGTAACAGGACCTACCGGAAGTGGTAAATCAACCACCCTCGCCTCCATCATAGACGAAGTAAATAAAACACACCGCAAACATATCATCACCATTGAAGATCCGATCGAGTTTGTCTATAAAGATAAAATGTCACTGGTCAATCAACGTGCCATCGGACAAGATGCACTCGACTTTTCAACCGCACTGCGCGCGGCACTTCGTGAAGATCCCGATATCATCCTCGTGGGTGAGATGCGTGATATGGAAACCATCGAAACGGCAATGCACGCAGCGGAAACAGGTCACCTCGTTCTCTCCACACTACACACCGTCGATGCGAAAGATACCATAAACAGGATCATCGGTATGTTCCCGGGAAATGAACAAAATAAAATCCGTATGTCACTGGCAGCCGTACTTCAGGGCGTACTTTCCCAGCGTCTTGTCAAAACCAAAGACGGTAAACGCGCCGCCGCCATTGAAATCCTTTTCAGAAACGCACGTATCGAGTCATTGATCGCAGAGGGAAGAGACAGTGAAATCACCGATGCCATCGCCGAAGGTAAAGATATCTACGGTATGCAGACATTCGATCAGGCATTACTGGATCTTTACAGCCGAGGGCTTATCGACGAAAACGAAGCACTTGTCAATGCTTCCAACAGAGGCGATCTCAAAATGCTTATCGACAATTTCAACCATGGAAACATCACCGAGCCGCGTCTTGAGGACTCTATGATCGACCTGAAAATCGAAGAACCGGCATAATCTTTCCCGTTTCAGGGGCTTTTAAAGCAAATTTTTAGCATATTTTGTCTATAATCGCCCCCTTAATTTTAAACAAAGGACAACATAATGTTAGAAGGTATCGTTAGAGATAGTATCGGTAAAAAAGCTACTAAAGCTTTAAGACGAGATGGTTATCTAATCGCCAACATCTACGCAAAAGGGATGGAAAATGTAAACGCAGCGTTCAAATCGAACGAGTTTATCAAAGCGGTAAGAAACAAAGAGACACTTGCATTCCCTGTAAAAGTTGGAGACAAAGAGTACAAAGTAATCATTCAGGAGTACCAAAAAGATCCTGTAACTATGCAGTTACTTCATGTAGATCTTCGTGTTGTTGAAGATGACGTTGTATCAAAATACCTTGTACCAGTAAAGGCGGTAGGAACACCTAAAGGTCTTAAAAACAAAGGTGTATTGATCTATTCTAAAAAGAGACTATTGGTTAAATGTGCAGGAAAAGATCTTCCGAATGCATTCGAACTTGACGTAAGCGATCTTGACGTAGGTGATTCTATCCTTGTTAGAGATATCACTGTTCCTGAGAATGTAAAAATCATGGAAGCTGACAGAGTTTCCGTCGTCGGTGTTATCAAAGCGAAATAATAAAGCTTCATGACACTTATAGTCGGACTAGGCAACCCCACCGACAAATATAAACATAACCGACACAATATCGGTTTCATGGTCGTCGATAAACTCATCGACGACCTCTCTGCACAAAATATCACCAAAGCGACTTTCAAAGGTGCACTTTATAAATCCGGATCCTTGCTTCTTTTAAAGCCGCTTACTTTCATGAACCTCTCGGGAGAGAGTGTACTGGCAGTTTCACGTTACTACAAAACATCCCGTATCATCGTACTTCATGATGAACTCGATATCGAACTTGGACGTATCAAAATCAAACACGGCGGCAGCAGCGGCGGACACAACGGGCTCAAGTCTATCGACGCACTGGTGGGGAATGACTATGACCGTGTGCGCATAGGTATCTCCCGACCACCACAGGGAAGAGATGTCATCAAGCACGTATTGGGAGACTTTTCCAAAGAGGAACTCCCTTGCGTGGAAAAGATCATCACCAAAGCGGCGGAAATCACACGTGAACTGGCAAAAAGCGATATCAAAACCATTCAAAATAAATATCCGGCCAAAACCAACTACTGTGAATAGAGGAGAAAAGATGCTGATTTACCAAAAGTTTCTTTCCCGCCTCTATATCAAAAAGATCATTTTGCTTTTTGTCGCACTGGAGATGTTTTTTGTGGGTTTCGATCTTTTAAAAAATCTCAAAAAACTCCCCGACTCTGCAAACCTGCAAATCCTTTATACCGTCAATAAGTTTTTGGAATTTATCAGTTTTACCATCCCTCTGACACTTATCTTCGCCCTTTTGCTGGCGATGCTGCAAATCATCAAAAGCAACGAACTGGTAACCCTCTACTCTCTTGGGGTCAGTAAAAAAGAGGTGTCAAAACCTTTTATTTACATTGCAACGGCAATCACTTTTTTCTACATCGCACTCAATACACTTCCCTACTTTACACAAAGTCATGAAACCGCCACAAACATCAGAAAAAGAGGCACCATCAGTTCCGTTAGCTCTTCTATTTTTATCAAGTCGGGTAACGACTACGCCTATATCGAAAAACTCGATCCAAGAAATAAAAGTGGTACGGATATGAAGATCTTTAAAACCGACGGGGTACGCTTAGTAGAGTTAATCGAAGCGAAAAAGGGTAAATTTGTGCAAGATCACTGGGAACTCGAAGAGATTACCCTTTATAAAATTCCGAAAATTACTGCAGAAAATATCACTAAAAGCAAACTTGAAGTCAAATCATACCAATCCAAAGGGGTACTTTACGGTTTTACACCCCGTATCATCGACACCCTTTTTCAAACCAGTCCGAAGCTTACCATTCAAGACTCTTTTTCCGCTATCACACTTTTAGGAAATGAAGGACTTAAAACCGACAAAATCCGTGCGGGATTGTATATGATGACTGTATTTCCACTTTTTGCACCACTTGTTGTTTTTGGGCTTTTCTTTTTATTCCCGGCACAACATCGTGGTGCGAATCTTTCACTTTTCACCACACTGGTGATATTTGGCACACTGGTGATTTGGGGTGTCTTTTTCACCCTCACCAAAATCGCCTCAAACGGTGCACTTTCACCTGAAGCGGGTATCATTTTACCTATCGTTTTACTGGCTGTCGCTTCTTTTATTATTTATAGAAAATATAGATAAATTCTCTACTATTTATCTGCTGGGCTATCTTAAAATTTTTTAGATAGAATACCCCAAAAACAAGGTACTTCATGATCAATTTTCAAGCACTTTCAGACAAATACGATACACCGTTATATCTGTATGATTTTGATTATCTGACAGAACAATATACAAAACTCAAAGAGGCGTTTCGCGCTAAAAAATCACTCATCTGCTATGCTGTCAAAGCCAACTCAAATCTCTCTGTTATCAAACACTTCGGAGAACTTGGCGCAGGATGTGACTGTGTTTCCATCGGTGAAGTAAACCGTGCACTCTATGCAGGTGTACCTAACTACAAAATCATCTTCAGCGGCGTAGGAAAACGCGACGAAGAGATCAAAGAGGCACTGGAAAAAGATATTCTCATGATCAACGTCGAAAGTGAAGCAGAACTTAACCGTGTAGAGATCCAGGCGGCAGAACTGAACAAACAAGCACGTATCAGCATCCGTGTCAATCCAAACATCGACCCTAAAACACACCCTTACATCTCAACAGGACTGCATGAAAACAAATTTGGTGTAGATCTGGATACGGCAAAACGTATGTACATCTTTGCCAAAAACTCAGACTTTCTCGATCCTGTAGGGATACACTTTCACATCGGTTCCCAACTGACCGAACTTGAGCCTATCAAAGAAGCAAGTGCGATCGTTGCCGATTTGGTAAGGAGTCTCAAAAGTCTGAAAATCGATATCAAATTTTTCGATATCGGCGGTGGTTTGGGAATTCAATACGACGATGAAACACTCATCGAACCTTATGATTATGCACAGGCGATCTTCTCGACACTTACGGGACTGGATGTAACGATCATGTGTGAACCGGGACGTTTTCTAACTGCCAACAGCGGCTACTTTCTTACGCGCGTTCTTTATGAAAAAACAAACGGTGATAAACGCTTTGTCATCGTAGACGGCGGTATGAACGACCTTATCCGTCCTTCGCTTTACAACGCCTATCATAAAATCGAAATCGTCGGCAAAGGAGAAGATGAAGAACTTGCCGACTGTGATGTCGTAGGACCGGTTTGTGAAAGCGGTGACTTTTTTGCAAAAAATATCAAACTCCCTGTCACAAGACATAACGACTTACTTGTGATACACAGTGCGGGTGCTTACTGTTCTACGATGAGCTCCAACTACAACACCAGAGGTCGTGTCGCGGAAGTAGCTGTTGAAAAAGGTGAAGACAGACTTATTCGAAGACGTGAGACATTTGAAGATATGATCGCACTGGAGAAGGATTATTTAAAGGATTCATGATGACACTGGACGAACTTAGAAAAGGAATCGATCAAATTGATGATGAACTGCTGAAATTGCTTAACAAGCGTATGCAGTATGTCAAAAAAGTAGGAGAGCTCAAACAAAACGACGGTTCAAGTATCTACCGTCCCGAACGTGAAAGAGAAATTTTAGAGCGTTTAAACAAACAAAACGACGGAGACTTGACACCTGAAGCGATCGAAGCAATCTATATGGAGATCTTTGCCGTCAGCAGAAACCTCGAACTTCCCGAAAAAATAGCCTATCTGGGACCGGAAGGAAGTTACTCTCACCAGGCGGCGGAAAGTCGTTTCGGGGCACTAAGCTACTACCTGCCGCTAAACTCTATCGAAGCGGTTTTCAAAGTTCTTAAAAACAAAGAGGCAAAATACGGTGTCGTTCCCATCGAAAACAATACCGAAGGCGCTGTCGGCACAACCATAGACTGCCTGAACAAATACGACTCCAAAATCGTGGCGGAACTCTACATCGACATTCACCACTCATTTGCCACGTTAGCGGAAGATCTTAAAGATATCAAACGTATCTACTCGCATCCACAAGGATACAACCAGTGCAAAAATTTTCTGGAAGAGCACTTTCTACTCGATGTCGAGTTCGTTCCGACCTACTCCACTTCCGCTGCTGCACAAAAAGCAAAAGAAGATAAAGAGGGTGCTGCCATTTGTTCTGCGATAGCCGCAAAACTTTACAAATTGCCGATCCATTTTGAAAAGATCGAAGACAACCTCGCCAACCAGACACGCTTTTTGATTTTGAGTGATTTTAAAAACCAACGCAGTAACAATGACAAAACCTCCATCATCGCCAAAACGGATAACAGCCCGGGAAGTCTTGTCAATTTTCTAAAAAGTTTTCAAGATCATGAAATCAACCTCACCAAAATAGAATCACGTCCTCTTAAAGAGGAGAAGTTTAAATCGATGTTTTTTATCGATTTTAAAGGGCATATAGACGATGACAACATCCAGAAAGTCATAGCCTCGTCGCCAAACGAAATCAAATGGCTGGGAAGCTATGTATCAGGAGAAAAAGATGCGTTTTAACAGACAACTGGAATCAATCAAAGTCTACGAGGGAGGCAAACCCATAGAACTTGTCATGAGAGAGTATGGCATCGCCCCGGAAGATATCGTCAAACTGGCATCGAATGAAAATCCATTCGGAACCAGTCCCAAAGTTGTCGAAGCGATCAAAGCCAACGCCGATACGGTACATATGTACCCTGACGACAGTATGATCGAACTCAAAACCGCGCTAGGTGAAAAGTTTGACGTCGATACGTCTAACATCATTTTAGGTGCCGGTAGCGATCAAGTGATCTCTTTTGCTATCAACGCAAAAGCGAACAAACACAAAAAAGTACTCACAGCACGTACCACCTTTGCCATGTATGAAATCTATGCCAAACAAATCGGTGCAACAGTGATCAAAACACCTTCACATCAACACAATCTCGATGAAATTTACAGTAAATACAAAAAAGACGGTGATGTAGGGATCATCTTTTTATGTCTACCGAACAATCCGCTTGGCGAATGTCTGGATAAAGAGGATGTTTTCAAGTTCATCTCCAAAATAGACGAAAATACGATGGTCGTTGTAGATGGAGCCTACCAGGACTTCGCCGCGGCAAAAGATCCTAAGAAAAAAATCGACCCAAAAGAGTTGATCGAAACTTTTCCAAATACACTTTATCTTGGAACTTTTTCCAAATCTTACGGTCTTGGCGGTATGCGCATAGGATACGGCATAGCCAATGAAGAGATCATGCAAGCACTTTATAAAATGCGTCCGCCGTTTAATGTCACTTCCCTCTCACTCAAAGCGGCAAAAGCAGCACTTGAAGATGAAGCCTTTGTGCAAATGGGTATCGAAAACAACTTTAAAGAGATGAAAAAGTATGAAGAGTTTGCGAAGAAAAATAAAATAGATTTTATCGATAGCTATACAAATTTTATTACTTTACTTTTTGACAAGACAAAAAACTCTTCCGAAATAGCACAACTATTATTAAAAAAAGGTATAATAATAAGAGATTTGAAAAGCTATGGTCTCAATGGTATCCGGGTAACCATAGGTAAACCGGAACAAAATGAGAGATTTTTCACCGAGATTGAACCACTTTTATAACAAGGTATAACAAGTTAGTATGGATTTTAAAACACTCATCGCACAAATATCCGATGTCTATACCAAGCTCAGTAATCGTCAAAAGATTATTATCGGCGTTTCGACACTTGCCGTCATCGGATTTTTGGTTTTTTTGGTGCTGTATACCAACACCCGGAAAAACAATGACGGTTATCGTGTTTTATTTGACAACATCTCCCCTGCCGATTCCGCTTTGGTTATCGAGCAACTGGAAAAAGACCAGGTTCCTTACCGCATCAAAAACGAGGAAACTATCGAAGTGCCTAAAGAGTACGTTTACAAAGAACGTATCACCATCGCGGCACAGGGGATTCCTAAAAACAGTAAAATCGGTTTTGAATTATTTGATAAAACCGACTTTGGTGAAACCGACTTCGCACAAAAGATCAAATACCTACGTGCACTGGAAGGCGAACTCAGCCGTACGATTATGAGCCTTCGTCCAATCGAAGATGCACAGGTACACATCGCCCTGCCAAAAGATAGTGTCTTTGTCGAAGAAGCTACCGAGCCAACTGCATCCGTACTGATCAAGCTCAAAGACGATGCTAAACTGACTACCAAGCAGATCAAAGGTATCAAAAACCTCATAGCTGCATCCGTACCGAAACTCAAAAGTGAAAATGTCGAGTTGGTAAACCAAAACGGTGAACCGCTCGGAGACGATGCAGAGGAAGGGTTTACACCAGAACTGGTTGCCGCACAAATAAAATACCGTAAAGACTTTGAACGTGCGTATGAAAAAAAGATCGAAAAAGTGCTCGCACCGATACTGGGCGGGAAAAACAAAGTCGTTGCAAAAGTAACGGCGGAGTTTGATTTCGAACGCAAAGATACTGTCAGTGAATACTACGATCCCGAATCCGTAGTACGAAGTGAAAAAAGTCTTGAAGAAAAACGCGAAGGTGTCGCACCTAAAGATATCGGAGGCGTACCGGGGGCCATCAGTAACATCGGACCTGTACAAGGAACCGAAAAGAACAAACCTGCCGGTGAAAAGTATGAAAAAAGCTCCACAACAACCAACTATGAAATTTCTAAAAAAGTAACCAACATCAAAGGCGAATTTGCAACGCTTAAACGTATCACTGCCGCTGTTGTCGTCGACGGAAAGTACAAAACCGAAAAGGACGAGGAAACCGGCGAAGAGAAAGTGGTATACGTACCACTTGACGAAACGGAGATTCAGGCGATTGAGAACATCGTTAAAAACAGTATCGGTTACGATCCTAAACGTGGCGATAAAATCACCGTCAGTAACTTCGAATTTAACCCACTTAGCAGTACCAAACCGGGTGGTTTATCAGGTAAAGTACACCTTGTCATGCAAGAGTATGTCAATCCGTTTTTGCCTATCCTCAAATACCTTTTCGCATTTATTTTACTCTTTATATTTTACAAAAATGTCATCGCACCGTTCGGACAAAAAATGCTTGAAGAGTACAAAGAAGATGAAGAACTTGCTGCGGCAGAGAGTGAACTCGAAGAAGAGAACGTCGAAGATGAACTTCTCAAAGAATACAATGAGGCAAAACGTAGAGCCGAAGAAGAGCTTGGCTTAACCAAAGGTCTGGATAAAGAAGATATCAAACATGAAGTCATTTTGGAAAAAATACGTCAGGAAATCGACAAAAGTCCCGAAGATACTGCAAAACTTATCAAATCTATCATAGATGAAGAAAACGAGATGTAATCATGGCTGCGACAAAAACACAACTCACTAAAGAACAACAAGAAATTCTGGACTCTCTAAGTATGAAAGAGAAGATTGCTATCTTCCTGACACAACTTGGAGAAGACACCACTGCAAGGATTTTTGCAAATCTCGATATAGACTTGATCACAAATCTTTCGGCAGAAATCGCACGTCTGAAAAATGTCGATAAACCGATTGCCACGGCTGTACTGGAAGAATTTTTCGCCCTTATGCAATCCAACAGTTTCATCGTAAACGGCGGTTTGGAATATGCAAAAGAGATTTTGTTTAAAACTTTCGGACCTGAAACCGCTCAAAAAATACTCTCACGACTTTCCAAAGAACTTGGTGAAGCAAAAAGCTTCAACTTCCTTGCAAAAGTGAAACCGGAACAACTTGCAGACTTTATCGTCTCCGAACACCCGCAGACTATCGCACTGATTTTAGCACACATGAGTCCGGTGGCGGCAGCGGAAACCCTCTCCTATTTCGATGACAACCTGCGTGCCGATGTAACCATACGTATGGCAAACCTGGGGGATATCTCTCCTGCTATCATCAAACGTGTATCCGCTGTACTTGAAAGTAAACTCGAATCTCTCACTTCTTACAAAGTGGAAGTGGGCGGACCAAGAGCCGTAGCGGAACTTCTCAATAAGCTGGGACAAAAAGCTACCAAATCCACGATCGAACTGATAGAAAAAAACGATCCGGAACTAGCCAATACTATCAAAGAGTTGATGTTTACATTCGAAGATATCAATAAACTTGATAAAAACGCTATCCGTGAACTTCTCAAAGCATTGGATAAAAATCAACTTATGGTTGCACTCAAAGGTGCGGGAGAAGAACTTAAACAGAAATTTTTGGAAAATATGTCTACCCGTGCGGCAGAAGCTTTTGTAGAAGAGATGCAGTTTATGGGACCTACAAAAGTAAAAGATATCGAAGAAGCACAGAGAAAAATCGTCGAAGAGGTGCAAAAACTTGCAGAAAAAGGTCTTGTACAGCTTGGTGAAGCGGATGAAGTGATTGAATAATCATGGCAAATATCATCAACCCTAACGAAAAAGAGAATGCAAACATACAAAAGTTCTCTTTCGAACAACTCAAGGTAAATGAAGAGGATATCATCGCATTTGAAGAAAATCCGTTTATTCCTTTTCCCACAAATGAAGAACCTGCCTCCGATGATGAAAAAACTGTAAACAATGAAGAAAAAACCATATTTGACACAAACGAAAGAGAAACACTTTTAGAGAAAATCGACCAGCTTACCTCCGATGTCGTACGCCTTCAAATGGAACTGGAAAAAGCACAGTCACACCTTCAGGAAGAGCTGGAAAAAGCAAAACAAGAAGCTTATGAACGAGGTAAAAACGATGCTATACAAGCTTTTCAGGAAGAGTCGGCTGAAGAGCTGGAAGAGCTCAAGTCTCAGTTTATCCAATCTATCACTAAGTTAGAAGAGAAAAAACATCAATTTGATCAAACACTTACGGAACTTGAAAACGAACTGGTAGAGACTGCCCTACTCCTTGCCAAAAAAGTGATCCTCAAAGAAGTAGAACAAAACTCTTCTCAGGTGGCACTAGAAATTGCAAAATATTTAATCAAAAATATACAAGAGAGTAGTCAAGTCACACTTAAAGTAAATCCCGTTGACTTCAACACTATATCAAGCCACTTTAAAGAAAGTCTCATTAAAATTGAAGCAGACGAAGCGATTCAAAAAGGTGGGGTGGTTCTGATAGGTGGAGAGGAAAATATCGACGGAACGATATTGACACGCTACAAACAAGCCCTACAGTTTCTGCAAAAAGAGAGTTAAATGAACATAAAAAATTATACGATTGAAGAGTTAAATGATCTGTGCGCAAAAATCCGCAAAAAGATTTTAGAAACTGTCAGCAAAAACGGTGGACATTTAAGCAGTACGCTTGGTTCGGTGGAGTTGATCGCTGCGATGCATTATGTCTTTGATCCGGCAAAAGATCCTTTTATATTCGATGTTTCACATCAGGCATACGCCCATAAACTTTTGACAGACAGACGGGAGAAGTTTGACAGCTTGCGTCAGTTCGGAGGAATCAGCGGCTATACAAAACCTTCCGAATCAAAATACGACTACTTCGTTGCAGGGCATAGTTCCACTTCCATATCATTGGCAACCGGTGCCGCAAAAGCGATCAAACTCAAAGGTGAAGATCGTATACCCGTAGCGCTTATCGGTGATGGCTCCATGACTGCGGGAATGGTCTATGAGGCGATGAACGAGCTAGGAGACATCAAACTACCTACGGTTATCATTCTCAACGACAATGAGATGAGTATCGCAAAACCAATCGGTGCGATCAGCAACTATCTTTCACAGGTTATGGCTGGTAATTTTTACCAGAAAATCAAGAAACAAACAAAACAAATTTTAGAGCATTTGCCTGAAGGCGCGACATACATCGCAAAACGTTTTGATGAGAGTATGAAGCTTATTACTCCCGGTATTTTGTTTGAAGAACTTGGGTTAGAGTATATAGGACCAGTAGACGGTCACGATCTCGAAGCGCTTATAGAAGCATATACACTTGCAAAAAAGATGAACAAACCGGTGATCATTCATGCACAAACGACCAAAGGAAAAGGCTATCATATCGCCGAAGGGTATTATGAGCACTGGCATGGTGTTAGCAAGTTTGACATCGATACAGGTGAGCCACTTAATAAAAACGGGGCGAAAAATGCTACTAAAATGTTCAGTGAAGCACTGCTTGATCTAGCCAAAAAAGATGAAAAAGTCGTCGGTGTTACTGCTGCCATGCCAAGTGGTACCGGTATCAAAGAGTTGATGCAGGCATTTCCGGAACGCTTTTGGGATGTGGCTATCGCAGAACAACATGCAGTCACTTCAATGTGTGCTATGGCAAAAGAGGGATTTAAACCTTTCATCGCTATCTATTCCACTTTTTTACAACGTGCCTACGATCAGGTAATACATGATGCGTGTATCATGGCGCTTCCTGTTGTATTTGCCATAGATCGTGCGGGAATTGTAGGAGAAGACGGAGAGACACATCAAGGAGCATTTGATGTCTCTTATCTACGTGCCATTCCAAATATGACACTCTTTGCACCAAGAGACGAAGCGAGTATGCACGAAGCGGTCAAATTTGCACACAAAATGACTACACCTTGTGCTTTCCGCTATCCAAGGGGAGCATTTACCCCTATTCCGTATAAAGCAAAGCCTATGGAACTCGGTAAAGCGGATCTGCTAGTCGATACAGACTCGGAAATCTTGCTCATAGGCTATGGTGCGGGAGTTGGCAGAGCCTATGAGACGATGAAACTACTGGATAAGGAAGTTGGTTTACTCGATCTTGTATTTGTCAAACCTCTTGATGAAACACTACTCACGCAACTGGCTGCAAAATACAGCAGATGGTATATATTTAGCGACAGTGCGAAAATGGGCGGTGTGGGTAGTGCTATCTGTGAGTTTTTAGCACAAAACAATCTTCATGAAGAGGTAAAAGTTGTCACTTTCGAATACGAAGATGACTTTATCACCCATGGTAATACCAAACTTGTAGAAGAATCTCTTGGTATTTTACCGGAACAACTAGCACAAAAAATACACTAAAATAACTATTTGAGGTAACTTCTACCTCAAATACCACTTCTCTTCAACTACCTATTTTCAGACATTACGGTGGTGTCCCCGACAGGATTCGAACCTGAGACCTTTCGATTAGGAATCGAATGCTCTATCCAGCTGAGCTACGAGGACAAAAAACAGTTATAGATTTTGGATGATGAGTTTTGAATGATTGGAGATGAAGTGTGAAGAGAGGGCTTTTGCCCTACTCTTCTGTTTGAACAGTAATTAACCGTTACGTTTTTTGATAATTTCTTCTGCAACGTTTTTCGGAACTTCTGCATAATGGTCAAATTCCATCGCATAAGTTGCACGACCTTGTGTCGCAGATCTAAGATC
>Ga0256843_1002817_pt1 | contig 12487 bp, 11 predicted proteins | sample AlvinellametaG_FD_191572 | JGI IMG/M metagenome (GOLD analysis project Ga0256843, IMG submission 191572) | Pompeii worm associated microbial communities from hydrothermal vent at the East Pacific Rise, Pacific Ocean - Alvinella | ecosystem: Host-associated > Annelida > Integument > Unclassified ... | reverse complement strand
AGACTTGGACAAAAAAATGCAAAAAGTACACTTTCTTATATAGAACAAGTAAATGATAGTTTAGCAAATCAAATTAAAGAGATGATGTTTACATTTGATGATATTATTAAACTTGATAAAAATGCTATTTTAGAAATATTAAAAGAAGTGGATAAAAATGATTTAATGATAGCTTTAAAAGGTGCAAATGAAGAACTTAAACAGAAATTTTTAGACAACATGTCTCAAAGGGCAGCAGAAGCATTTTTAGAAGAGTTACAATTCCTTGGACCAGTAAAAGTAAAAGAGGTAGAAGCGGCTCAAAGAAAAATTATAGAAGTTGTACAAAAACTTGCAGAAGAAGGTAAAATTTCAGTTGGAGCTGAAGAGGAAGTGATTGAATAATGGCTAAGATTTTAAATGCAGAAGAGGGGACACATACTGTTAAGGAATATTCTTTTAAATCTTTGAATATAGAAAAAGATGCTCAAGTTATTACATCAAAACATAGTGTACAAGATGAAGAAAAAATAATTAATAATATAGATAATCAAGCAAAAGAAGTAATTAATGATAATAAATTAGAATTAATAGAAGAGCTACTTAAAAAAAGTGATGCTTTTAATGATGCTATTGCTAGATTAGAACAACAATTACAAACACAAGCACAAAACTATGAAGCAAAGTTAGCAGAAATAAAAGAAACTAGTTATAAAGCAGGATATAATGAAGGTTATAATACTGCTAAAAAAGAATTGGAAGATAAAATAAAAGAACAATTGTCTAGATTAATAGAAGGTGTTCATAAGATAGAAGAAGTGTATAAAGAATATCAAATCAAGGCAGAAAATATAGAAAAAGAGCTTGTAGGAGTAGCTGTAGATATAGCTGAAGAGGTTATTGCAAAAGAACTTAGTAAATCATCAAAAGAGATTGCACTTAGTTTGACAAAAGAATTATTAAATGATATAAAAGAAGCTACACAAATAGAAATAAAAGTAAATCCATTAGATTATGATTATGTAAAAGAAAATTTAAATTTAGAAAAAGTAAAAATCACTCCAGATAATGCTATTAGTATAGGTGGAGTAGTTATTTTAAGTGATGCTGGTAATATTGAAGCAGAGATTCATAAAAGATTTGAAAATATTAAAAATCATATATTAAAAGGGTAAAATTGAATATAAAAGAGTATAGTTTAGAGGAATTAAATAAATTATCAGATGATATTAGGAATAAAATAATTCAAAGTGTAGCAAAAAATGGTGGCCATTTAAGTTCAACTTTAGGTGCTACAGAGCTTATTATTGGTATGCATTATGTTTTTGATAAAGAAAAAGATCCTTTTATATTTGATGTTTCTCATCAGGCATATGCACATAAAATGCTTAGTGATAGATGGGATAGATTTGATAGACTTCGTCAGATTGATGGAATCAGTGGATATACTAGACCAAATGAAAGCAAATATGATTATTTTAGTGCTGGACATTCATCTACTTCTATATCTATTGCTGTAGGTGCTGCTAAAGCTATAAAATTAAAAAAAGAAAATAGAGTTCCTGTAGTTATGATTGGTGATGGAAGTATTACAGCTGGTATGGCTTATGAAGCTTTAAATGAACTTGGATATAGAAAATACCCGGTAGTTATTATATTAAATGATAATGAGATGAGTATAGGAAAGCCTACAGGGGCTATTAGTAAATATCTTACAAAAATGAAAGCGGGTAAATTTTATCAAGGTATGAAAGAAAAATTTAAAGGATTTTTAGATAATTTACCTCAAGATTTTAAATATGCTGCTAAAAAATTTGAAGAAATGTTTGCAATAAATGGAATATTTTTTGAAGAGATGGGGCTTGAATATATAGGTCCTATTGATGGAAATAATCTTGAAGAAGTTATTGAAACTTTAAAAATAGCAAAAAGTTTAAATAAACCTGTTATAGTTCATGCAAAGACTATAAAAGGAAAAGGATATGAACAAGCTGAAGGATATTTTGAGCATTGGCATGGGGTAGGTCCTTTTGATATAGAAACAGGAAAACCTATAAAAAAATCATCTCTTAATGCTACAAAAGTATTTTCAAACTACTTATTAAAAAAAGCTGCTGAAAATGAGAAAATTGTTGGTGTAACTGCAGCTATGCCAAGTGGGACTGGAATGAAAGAACTTTTAGATAAATACCCAGAAAGATTTTGGGATGTAGCTATAGCAGAACAACATGCAGTGACTTCTATGGCAGCTCTTGCAAAAGAAGGTTTTCGTCCATTTGTAGCTATATATTCAACTTTTTTACAAAGAGGATTTGATCAGATTATACATGATGTATGTATAGATAAATATCCAGTTATTTTTGCTATTGATAGAGCAGGAATAGTGGGACAAGATGGAGAAACACACCAAGGTGTATTTGATATAGGGTATTTAAAAATTATTCCAAATATCACTATTTTTGCACCAAGATGTTTTAAAACATTAGAATATGCTATAGATTTTGCTATAGATTATACTCAAACAGCTACAGCTTTTAGATATCCGAGAGGTGCTTTTTATGAAGTTGAAGTGGAAGCTAAGCCATTTGAATTAGGAAAAGCAGAAATATTAAAAGATAGTAACAATATTATGTTAATTGGATATGGAAATGGTGTAGGAAGAGCTTGGCAAGTATCAAAAGAATTAGAAAAAAGAGGGATAGAAGTAGGTGTATTGGATTTGAGATTTATTAAACCTTTAGATATTGAACTATTAAAATCTTTAAAAGCAGATAAATGGTTTATTTTGAGTGATAATAATAAAATAGGAGGAGTAGCTGAAAGCTTAGAAGCTTTTTGTAATGAAAATAATCTTAATAAAAAGATTATATCTTTTGAATTTGAAGATAAATTTATTCCTCATGGAGAAACAAAGGATATTGAAAAAATGTTAGAAGTAGATATAAATAGTCTAGCAAATAAAATAGAATGGATGGTAAATAATGGCTATTAAATTGGGTATTAATTATGAACTTTTTAATATAGATAAAAAAGAAACTATTATTTTTTTACATGGATGGGGAAGTAATAAAGAAATTATGAAGATATTTAAGGATAATTTTGATGAATATAAACTTCTTTTTATAGATATGCCAGGATTTGGAAAGTCTTATACAGATGAAATATGGACTACTCAAAAATATGCCAAATATATAGATAAATTTTTAAAAGAACTCAATATAGATAAATTTTGTATAGTAGGACATAGTTTTGGTGGAAAAGTAGCTACATTATTAAATCCTAAATATTTAATTTTATTATCAAGTGCTGGGATTATTCAAGAAAAATCATTTAAAACTAAATTTAAAATCAAACTTTTTAAAGCTTTAAAACCTTTTGGTGGCACAAAAATTAGAAAACTATTTGTTAGTGATGATGCTAAAGAGATGCCACAAAATATGTATGAAACATTTAAAAATGTAGTAGATGAAGATTTTAGTAGTAATTTTAAAGATTATAGAGGTAAAGCTATAGTATTTGGAGGAGATAAAGATAGTGCAGTTACTCCTCAAAGCAATCAAAAAATTTCAGAATTACTTAATAGTAAATTAATTATGTTAAATGGAGATCATTATTTTTTCTTAGATAAAAATAATTTAAAACAAATTTCAAAAGAGATTAAACTTTTATTAAAAGGCTAAATTATGGCTAATTTTCAAACTCACTTTAATGTAGCCGCATTTGGTAGTGCAATAGGGGCTAGTATTGCTTATTATTCATCTTTAGTAGATAAACCAGAAGCTATATTACTTTTTTCTGCAGGAATTATAGGTGGAATATTACCAGATATTGATAGTGATAATTCTACTCCTACAAAAATAATGCAATATATTTTTGCTAATTTGATTTCTTTATTTGTATTATTTAAATATATAGGAGTATATCCTATAGGAAACTTAGTGATGATTTGGATTGGTAGTTTTTTAGGTAGTTTATTTTTATTTTATTTATTCAATAAATTAACTCATCATAGAGGAATGTTTCATTCTATTCCAGCAGCATTTGTCGCATGGTTTAGTTTTAGTTTGGTTTTTTATTATTTATTGCATTATAATTATTTGATTAGTTGGTATTTTGGTATGTTTGTATTTTTTGGATATATCATACATTTACTTTTAGATGAAATATATAGTGTAGATTTAACTGGTATGCATATTAAAAATAGTTTTGGTAGTGCTTTAAAATTATTTAATAAAGATTATAAAACAGTAGTAATATTTTATTTATTGGCTGGAGTATTGTATTTTTCTATGCCATATAAATCAGCTTTTAAAAATAGTTTTTCTAAATTTGATATAATTTCAACTTATCATAAATTATTAAGGAATGAAAAAAGATGATGAATTATTTTGAATATATAACGAATTTTATTACTATATTAGCAGTAGGATTTTATTTAATAACAACATTACAATGGTATAACTATAAATTGGATAGAGTGATTTTTAAATTTTCTAAATATCAATGGCATATCTTATATTTGATTTTACCTATTGCTACATATTATTTAGCAGGTAAGTTTTATTGGATTTATCTATTTTTTGGAGTTTTACCATCATTATTTATATGGTATAAAAAGCTTGATAAAAAATTAGTATTTACAGCAAGAGTTAAAAGATATTTTATCTTATTAACAGTTTTGACTTTTATTAGTTATATATTTGATTATTATTTCAAAGCTCCACATGGAGTATTTTTACCAATTATTTTAGCAGTTTTTGGTAGTGAAATTATTGAAAGAATTTTATTTAATGGATATAAAAAACAAGCAAAACAAAAATTAACAGAAATAAATCCAAAAATTATAGCAATTACAGCTAGTTATGGAAAAACAAGTATTAAAAATTATTTATATCAACTTTTAGAAGATAAATTTAATACATATAAAACACCTAGAAGTGTAAATACTTTAAAAGGTATTGTAGCTGATGTAAATAATAATTTATCAAATGTAGATATTTATATAGTAGAAGCAGGGGCTAGAGAAAAAGGTGATATTAAAGAAATAGTTGATTTTTTAGAAAATGAATATGCAATTATTGGAAAAATTGGACCACAACATATTGAGTATTTTAAAACAATAGAAAATATAATTAATACAAAAAAAGAAATTTTATTATCTAAAAATTTAAAAAAGGCTATTACTTATGATATTAATGATGAAAAATGTTTAGCTATTCAAGATAAAATAAAAAATATTAAAACTTCTTTAGATGGAATAGAGTGGGACTTAGAATTTAATGGAGATAATATACATTTATTTGCACCTATTTTAGGTGGATTTAATGCTATTAATTTAAGTTTATCATTTTATATGGCAAAAGAATTAGGAATTGAAACTGATTATTTAATTAGAAAAATAGCTAAAATCAAGCCTATTCCACATAGATTACAAAAAATTGAAGCTGGTGGAAAAATTATTATCGATGATAGTTTTAATGGTAATATTGAAGGTATGATGGAAAGTATAGAACTAGTAAGTAAATTTAATGGAAATAAAGTTATAGTTACACCTGGATTAGTAGAAGCAAATGAAGAAATGAATAAAAAATTAGCTACTAAAATAGATGAAGTATTTGATATTGTAATTGTTACAGGTGCTTTAAATAGAAAGGTGTTATGTGAAAATATTACTAAACCAAATAAAATTTATTTAGCAGATAAAAGTAAATTAGAAAAAATTTTAGCAGAAAATACTAAAGTAGGTGATTTAATACTTTTTAGTAATGATGCTCCAAGTTTTATATAAGGGGATGAAATGAAAAATACTTTATTTTTTGATGGGCATATAAATCCAGAGATTTTTAATGAAATAAAAAAAGAAAGAGATTTTATAGGGTATTATGATTTGCCTCTTACAGATATTACATATCTTTCTAGACTTGATAAATTTACTCAAAAACATATAGTGGTTGTAGGAATAGGTGGAAGTAGTTTAGGTACAAAAGCTGTAAATACATTTTTAAGTTATAAGAAAAAAAGTGATAGAGTATTACATTTTTTAGAAACTACAGATCCAATTACATTAAAATCATCTTTAGAAAAAATTGATTTAAATGATTCTTTATTTATTATAATTTCTAAAAGTGGTGGAACTATAGAGACTATTAGTGTTTTTAAATATATATTAAGTATAAAACCTTTAAACAAAGAGGATTTTATATTTATTACAGATATGGATTCCCCTTTGTTTAAATTAGGAATGAAAGAGGAGATAGAAACTTTTTATATTGCTAAAAATGTGGGTGGGAGATTTTCTGTATTAAGTAGTGTAGGATTAATACCACTATATCTTATGGGTTACAATGTAAAAAAACTTTTAAAGGGTGCTAAAAAAATAAGAAGTGATTTTTTTGATGATGATGGGGAAATTAAAACAGCTTTATTAAAAAAAGCTTCATTTTATGCTGAATATATGTTGCATTATAATATTAATGCTTTATTTAGTTATAGTGAACTATTTAGAGATTTTAATGCTTGGTATGTTCAATTATGGGCAGAAAGTTTGGGTAAAAAACAATTACATTCTAAATTAAATGTAGGATTAACTCCTGTAGGTTTAATAGGACCAACTGATCAACACTCTTTTTTACAATTAATAGTAGAAGGTCCAAAAGACAAAACAGTTACTTTTTTAAAAATTAAAAATTTTAATGATACTACAAAAGTACCAAATAAAAATCTTAAATATTTAGAGGGCTTAGATATTGTAAATGAAGTAAAATTTAGTGAGTTAATAAATATGCAAGCAGACTCAATTATTGAAAATCTAAAAGAAAGAAATGTACCTTTAGATATAATAGAGATAGATGAAGCTAATATTTATTATATGGGACAATTGTTTTATTATTATGAATTATTAACTTCATTGACTGGAAAAATGTTAGATGTTGATGCATATAATCAGCCAGGTGTAGAAGAGGGTAAACGTATTTTAAAGGAAAAATTACAAAATAAAAATTTATGAAAATATTTTAAGTCAAATTTAAAAAGGATTGTTTCCTTTTTATTTTTTTATCTAACTTTTTAAAAATTTCTACAAAAGAATAAATCTACATTTTCTTAACAAAATAATTTTAAAACAATATATTACTTATTAGTGTCTTAAAAATGTGTTTTATCTGTGCCTCAAAATATCACTTCTGTGTCCTTTTTAAAATGATAAAATGCAAAAGTCTCTGCCTTATAAATTACTTGTTTTTGGGGTTATTTATCGAATTAAGGGGGTTTATGGCGTCCCCAGCAAGAGTCGAACTTGCGGCCCCCACCTCCGCAGGGTGGTGCTCTATCCAGCTGAGCTATGAGGACTTTTGGAAGAGAAGTATATCAAAAAATATGGAAAAAATGAATAATTTTATTCATTTTCAAGTATTACTTGAACTCCAATATTTTTTAATTTTTCTACTAGATTTTCGTATCCACGAAATAGATGATAAACTCTATGTATTTTTGTTTCCCCTTCAGCAATAATTCCTGCTAAAACAAGTGCTGAAGAAGCTCTTAAATCTGTAGCCATTACATCAGCTCCAATTAGTTTTGTTTTACCATATACAGTAGCTACTTTACCATTTATTCTGATATCTGCACCCATTCTATTTAATTCTGCTACATGCATAAACCTGTTTTCAAATAATCTTTCTTCAATTACTGATACTCCATTTGCTTGAGTAGCTACTGCCATAAATTGAGCTTGCATATCAGTTGGAAATCCTGGGTGTTCGCTTGTTACTATATTAACAGGTTTTATTTCATCAGTAGGTAAAATTGTAACTTGATTTTCTTCTATTTCAAAAGAAAAATTCATTTCTTTTAATTTATTAATAATATTTTCTATATGAGATGGAATTATATTTGAAATTGTTAATTTTGAATTTGCAATAGCACCAGCACATAAATAAGTCCCAGCTTCTATTCTATCTGGAATTACTGAAAAAGGTTGTATTTCTAATAATTCATTTTGTCCTTGAATTTTTAATGTACCTGTACCAATTCCTTCTATTTTTACACCACTATTTTTCAATATTTCACAAAGTTGTATAATTTCAGGCTCTTTTGCAGCATTTAAAATAGTTGTTTCCCCTTTTGCTAGTACTGCAGCCATTATAATATTTTCAGTTCCAGTTACTGTGATTTTGTCAAAGATAATTTCACTACCTTGTAAGCCATTTTTAGCAATAGCATGTATATAACCATTTTCAATTTTTATATCAGCACCCATTTTCTCTAAAGCTTTAAGATGTAAATCTACAGGTCTTAAACCTATTGCACATCCTCCTGGTAGAGAAACTTTACATTCTTTAAATCTTGTTAAAAGTGGTCCTAAAGTTAAAATAGAAGCTCTCATTGTTTTGACAATATCATATGTAGCTGTTGTGGAATTTATTGTAGAAGTATCTATCTCTAATTCATTGTTTTCAAATTTAAAATCACTTCCTAATAGTTTTAATAATTTTAACATTGTATTAATATCAGCTACATTAGGCATATTAGATATTTGAACTTTATTTTTTGCTAATATCGTCATTGCTAATAGTGGTAAAGCAGCATTTTTAGCACCAGATATAGGTACACAACCATTTATGTTTGATTTTTTTACTATTAAAAGTTTCATAATGTTCCTTCAAATGAATATAAAAGTTTTATTTCTTTATCCCAAATTTCAGGATTAATTGTTTCTAAAACTAAAGGAATATTATCTATTCTTGTATCATTCATAATAAATTTAAATGCATCTATACCTATTTCACCTTCACCTAAAGAATGGTGTCTATCTACACGAGATGCAAATTTTGCTTTACTATCATTTATATGCATTCCTTTTAGATATTTAAATCCAACTATTTCATCAAATTCTTGCATTGTTTTATCATAAGCTTCTTTTGTACGTAGATCATATCCAGCAGCAAAAATATGAGCTGTATCTATACATACAGCAATTCTTTCTTTGTCTTCTACTAAATTTATTAAAGTTGCTAAATGTTCAAACTTATATCCAAGATTACTTCCTTGACCTGCTGTAGTTTCTATTACAGCTATAGCAGAATCTGTTTCTTTTAAAGCAATATTTAAATTTTTTGCTATTTTTTCTAAACATTCATCTTCAGATATTTTTTTTAAATGACTTCCTGGATGGAAATTTAAGTATTTAAGTCCAAGTTGTTCCACTCTTTTAAGCTCATCTATAAAAGCATTTAAAGATTTTTCTTCTTTTTCAACTTCAGGATGTCCTAAATTTATAAGATAACTATCATGGGGTAATACCATATCTGATGTATAACCAAATTCATCCATTTTAGATTTAAATTTATTTATAGTTTTATCATCTAAAGGCTTTGCTTCCCATCTTTTTTGATTTTTAGTAAACATAGCAAAGCCTTTTGCACCAATTTCATTGGCATTTATTGGAGCATTAAATACACCACCACTACTACTTACATGAGCACCTACATATTTCATTGATTTCCTTTAATTTGCAACATTATAATTTTAAAAATTTATTAATTTTATCCTAATTTAGGCCAAGCAAGTTTTGTTCCACCAAGTAAATGGAAGTGTAAATGTTTAACTTCTTGTCCACCATTATCATGAATATTTGTAATAAGTCTGTATCCATCTTCATAAACACCAGCTTTTTTTGCTACTTCTTTAATAAAATTTGTCATATCAGCCATTATTTCTGGTGTAACTTCATTAAAACTTTCAATATGTTGTTTAGGTATTATTAAAATATGGATTGGAGCTATAGGATTTATATCATTAAAAGCTAAAAAATTATCATTTTCTAATACTTTTTGAGAAGGTATTTTCCCTTCAATAATACTACAGAATATACACATATTTTCTCCTTTATTTTGGAATTACAATAAAAAAACTGTAATTTTTTCTGAATTATACTGAAAATTTTGATAAAATTAGCTAAAAAATTTTAAAGGGCTAATTAATATGATTGATTTATCAAAGATTGAAAAAGCACTTCATTTAGATGAATTAGAAAAAATAAGAGTAGAATTACTTGGTAAAAATGGAATTATTACTAAAGAATTCAAAAGAATGAAAGATATTCCAAATGAAGAGAAAAAAGAATTTGCTAAAAATCTTAATGAAATGAAAGATAAAGCATTAAATGCAATTGCTATAAAAAAGCAAGAATTAGAAGCAAAAGCACTTGAAGAAAAACTTCAATCAGAAAAACTTGATGTAAGTTTATATTCAAATAGAAGTGAAATAGGTGCACTGCATCCAGTACAAATAACAATGGATAGAATTATTGATTTTTTTACAAAATTAAATTTTTCAGTAGAAACTGGACCACTTATTGAAGATGATTTTCATAATTTTGAAGCATTAAATCTTCCAAAATATCATCCTGCAAGAGATATGCAAGATACATTTTATATGAATGATGGAAGTTTACTTAGAACTCATACATCTCCTGTTCAAATTAGAACAATGCTTAAGCAAAAACCACCTATTAGAATGATTAGCCCAGGTGCTGTTTTTAGAAGAGATTATGATTTGACTCATACACCTATGTTTCATCAAGTAGAAGGTTTAGTAGTAGATGAAAAAGATAAAGTGAGTTTTGCTAACCTTAAATTTATGCTTGAATCATTTTTAGTAGAAATGTTTGGTGATGTAAAAGTTAGATTTAGACCAAGCTTTTTCCCTTTTACAGAACCAAGTGCAGAAGCAGATATTAGTTGTATATTTTGTAAAGGTGAAGGATGTAGAGTGTGTTCTCATACAGGATGGTTAGAAGTTCTTGGGTGTGGAATAGTAGATCCAAATGTATTTAAAGCAGTGGGATATGAAAATGTAAGTGGATATGCTTTTGGTTTAGGAGTTGAGAGATTTGCTATGCTTATTCATAGAATTAATGATTTAAGAAGTATGTATGAAGGAGATTTAAGACTTATGGAGCAATTCAAATGATAGTAACAAGAAGATGGTTGGAGGAATTTATTGATTTAAGTTCACTATCAACAGAGGAAATTTGTCATGGATTAAATGCTATAGGACAAGAGGTTGAAGGATTAAATAAAATTAGAATTGCTGATAAAGTAGTTGTAGGTTACGTAGAAGAATGCGAAAAACATCCTGATGCAGATAAATTAAATGTTTGTCAGGTAAATGTAGGAGAAGAAAAAGTTCAAATTGTATGTGGTGCAAAAAATGTAGCTGCTGGACAATATGTAGCTGTAAGTGTAGTTGGTGCTATACTTCCTGGTAATTTTAAAATAAAAAAAGCAAAACTTCGTGGAGTTGAAAGTTTTGGTATGATTTGTTCAAGTACAGAGCTTGGACTTCCAAAATTAGAAGATGGAATTATGGTTTTAGATAATTCTATTGGTGAACTTGAAGTTGGAAAAAATGTAAGTGAATATTTAGATGATGATATAATCGAACTTGGAATTACTCCAAATAGAGGAGATAGCTTTTCTATTCTAGGTATAGCAAGAGAACTTAGTGCTAAATTTAATCTTCCATTAAAAGAAATGAATTCTTTTGAAGATGATAAAAATGCAGAAGGTTTAGGAAGAGTTTTACAAATTGATGATGATATACAATATTCTTCACATTACTTAAAAGGTATTCAGTGTGATAATGTAAATATTCCATTTAAAATTAGATATAGACTAGCTTTAGTAGAAGAAGAAGTTACTAATACAATTGTTGATTATGCTACTTATACGACTGTTGCTACAGGTGTGATAGTTACTATTTATGATGATTATAAAAAATTGATTTTAAAATCAATAGATGGAATAGATATTGTAAAAGCAGATGAAAAAATTTATCATACAGGTATTAAGTGGGATATTAAACCAAAAGAAAAGAGTGGAAATTTTATTATAGATGCTAATTTTGTAGATCCAGAATATATCTCAACTATTGTATATGAAAAAAAATTAGATACAGATAAAATATTTTTTAGAAGTAGTAGAGGTAGTAATCCAGACTTATTACTAGGTATAAATTATATTTTAAATGAGTTTTGTAAAAGTGATGCTAAAGTTTATAATGGTAGCTATGATTTAAGTCATGAAATACCTCAAAAAGTAATAAATGTCACATTAAACGAAATTTATTCAATTATAGGTGAAGTAATTGAAGAAAATATTGTTGTTAATATTTTAAATAAACTTCAAATTCAAACAACTATTGATAATAGTGATAAAACATTGAAATTAAAAATACCACCATTTAGACATGATTTAAAAAACAAATATGATATAGCTGAAGAAGTTTTAAGAGTGTATGGAATAGATACTTTAGAGTCTAAACCTTTAGAATTTAAAGAAAAAGTGAGAATAAATCAAACTATTAAAAATTTTGAAAGGAATAAATCTTTAAGAGAAAAAACTATTGCAAATGGTTTTTTTGAAGTATTACATTTTGTATTTGATGATAAAGAAAGAATGGAAAAATATGGTTTTACTTTAATGGATGAAAAAATAGATATTAAAAA
>Ga0256843_1002816_pt1 | contig 12488 bp, 9 predicted proteins | sample AlvinellametaG_FD_191572 | JGI IMG/M metagenome (GOLD analysis project Ga0256843, IMG submission 191572) | Pompeii worm associated microbial communities from hydrothermal vent at the East Pacific Rise, Pacific Ocean - Alvinella | ecosystem: Host-associated > Annelida > Integument > Unclassified ... | reverse complement strand
TCAGCCAACCTCTGCAAAATGCTCCTAACTCCTAACTCCTAACTCCTAACTCCTAACTCCTAACTCCTAACCTACCGTAGCTTTTTACCAACTATTTGCTATAATCATTCAATTTTATTTTAAGGATATACAATGGCAACAATCGGAATGGGTGATATTAAAAAAGGTCTTAGACTTGAACTGGATGGAAATCCGTACAGGGTAACAGAGTTTCAGCATGTTAAACCGGGAAAAGGTGCAGCATTTGTGCGTATTAAGATCAAAAATCTCAAATCTGGAAAAGTGATAGAGAAAACGGTTCATGCCGGTGACAAGTTTGAAGTACCTGAACTTGAACAGAAGACGATGCAGTATCTCTATGATGATGGTGAGTTTCTTCAGTTTATGGATACAACAACTTTTGATCAGATCGGTTTGACCCATGAACAGGTTGGTAAAGAGACATTTGATTTTATGATTGACGGTATGGAAGCAGATATTCTTTTTCACAATGGTCAGGCAATTTCTGTAGAGATACCTCAGACAGTTGTACTTAAGATTGTTGAAACACCACCAAACTTCAAAGGTGATTCCCAGGGTGGTAAAAAGCCAGCAACACTGGAGAGCGGTGCGGTAGTACAGGTGCCTTTCCATGTACTTGAAGGTGAGATGATCAAAGTGGATACGGTTGAGGGTAAATATCTGGAAAAAGCAAAGTAGGTTTTTTTGTAATCATTTTTCTAGGGTGGGCAATTGCCCACCGACTCTCTCTTTTTTATTTAAATACTTTCTCACAATCTTTAATAATAGCTCCCGGAACGGTTGCAATAGTCATAAACTCTGACATTTGAAGCAGCGGATACATGACTGAAATGTAGTATTTTGGGTCAAGTATTTTGGCTTCTTGGTTTTCAATGAGGATGGGGTAGGGAAGCAGTGCTGCATTGTTGGTTCCGATACGTCCAGTGAACTTGTTGGTTCTTCTTCCCAGCACGACACCAATCAGTGTTGCACCATTGTCAAGTTTTTGTTCAAATACCACTTTTTTATTGTTCTTGATCTTTTTAAGAAGATTATTCCCTCTGGCAACGACTACCATATCCTGATATTGCGGCATACCGTGCATGAACTGGTATTTTGGCAGAAGCTGGAATTTGAGTTTGTCTTTGGAATTGAGTAAATTGTCAAAATTGCTTGTGATCTTTTGAAGTGTCTCTTTTGCCGTTTTGTCATCATAGCCATCCTGCATGAAGGCTTTTGCCATATAAACTGGGTTGGTAATGCTGATATGCTTGTCTTTTTTGTTGACAAGAAGGCGTAATGATGCGGCAAAACCATGGTTTTTCTTACTGGCCATTTTTGTCAATGCAGGATCTGTAAAGACAATTGAGACCAGTTTTCCTTTTTTATCGAGAGGGGTAACTCCCAAAATGGTAAAGCCAGCTTTTTTTAAACGTTTTTGTGCTTCTTTGACATCAATATATTTGCCTCTGATATAGGCAGATACTCTGCTGTGTACCACTTCGCCTATATTGGTTGCTGTATTTTGTGCCTTCTCTTTTTGTGCCCGCTCCTGTGGAGGAATATAATTTGGCGGTACACGCTTTGAAAATTTGATGGAACGGTCTGCAATATCCTGTGTATTGTAGGTTTTTACTTTAATGGGCTGAACAGGTTTTGGAGGAACGGGGATAGTGATCTCGATAGTCTCTCCTCCTGTTTCAATCTTCAGTGACGTTGGTACCTGTTTTGTCTCAGTTTTGGGAGTTGATACCGGTTTTGGTGTCGGTACAGTAGCAGATTTCTTTGCTTCTGTTTTGACAGCTGTTTTGGGTAACTCTTTTTTCTTGGCTGGGATTGCGGCAGTGACTTTTTTGGTCAGCGGTTTTGGTGTTTCTTTGAACGGATTGACATTTTCAACAGCTATCATACCCATAGAAGAGAGTATTTGCGGAATTTCTCTGTCAAGTTTGTCTATCCAGCCGACTCTTTTTTCATTTTGAATATGCAGTGTATTTTTGACATTGGCAAGGGTGGGCATACCGATAACCATTTTATTGGAATCTTTTTTAATATAGATATACATGGTACATGGTGCAAAGAGTCCTGCATCGGGACGTGCACCTTTTGTATCAAATACATTATAGGAGTAACTCAGGTGACAGAGTGAATAGGTCCAGAAGGCATCAAAATCTTCGAGTACCTCTTCTGCATCATCATTGTCCATAAAGTTGTGGAATCCGGCAATAAGATAGTTTTTGTCAATAAATGCCAGTTCAAATTTATTTTGGAACTCTTCAATAATATCATCGATATCGTCATCTTCGGAACGTTCAAAGGTATATTCATAGTTGAACATTTTCTGTGCTGTTTTGTTTTCATACGGAATGAGTTTGGTTGTAAACTTCAAGCCTTTCTTTTTGAAATAGCCTTCAATCTTCTCTTCAAGCGGTTTGAATGAAGCGATATATTTCTCTCTGACTGTCGGGTCTGTAATACCGATGATGTCAAGCATGGCTTCGGGTGTCAGATGACCGACATGGGTGACTTTGTCTGTCAGTTTTTTATAGATAAGCATATTGAAAGGTGAGAATGCTCCGAGTCTCGGGTCGATATTGAAAAGAGGCATCACAACATTGTCATTGACGGCAGGCAGGAAGCTTAGTACATCCAGTACTGTAGAACCATACTTGGCTTTGTATTGATCATTTACCCGATGGTGCGGATCGGCCATATTGAATCCGATGGTTTTGATCTGTTCTTCTACCAGGTTGTTGTACGCTTTTTCTACATTGCCTTCAAGAATATACATCTTTGCCAGATTTTTAGCCATGACAGGTTTGGTGGTCTTGTGTGTTGTTTTTTCTGTTTTTTTAGTGCTGTTCTCTTTTTTGGCCAAAAGAGGATTGGTATTGGGAATGGCTTTCATACCTATTTGTTTCATCAGTTCGGGAATCTCTTTGTCAAGTTTGTTTACCATATTGACACGTTTTTCATCGGTAATACCCAGAGAGTCTGTCCAGTTATGCAACCGGTACATCCCCACAATCAATTTGTTGCTTCCTTTTGGAATGAACATATACATGGTACAGGGTGCAAAAAGACCTGCAAGCGGTTGTGCACCTTTGCTGTCAAACATATTGTAGGAGAATTCAAGATGACAGAGTGAATAGGTCCAGAAAGCGTCATAGTCTTTAAGGATCTCTTCTGCATTGTCTGTACCTTCCATGAAGTTGTGGTAGCCGGCAATAAGATACTCTTTATCAATAAATGCCAGTTCAAACTTGTTTTGAAATTCATCCATGAAGTCTTCAATATCATCTACGGGTTCAAACTCATACTCATAGGTGATCATTCTCTGTTTGGGCAGTTTGTGCAAAGGAAGATAGCTTTTCTTTCCGCCAAGTTCTTTTTCAATCATAGCATCAAGCGGTTTGAAACTGTCAGTAAACTTTTTACGTACCTCTTTGTTGGTAATACCTAGAATATCAAGCATTACTTTTGGGTTCAAGTGCCCGATTTGCGTATAGTCCTCATCGAGTTTTTTGGAAATAAGCATATTGAAAGGGCCAAAACCGGAAATGCGGGGATCAATATTGAGCAATGGAATCATCATTTTGTCATTGACTACAGACATGAAGCTCAAGACATCCAGCACAGTGGAACCATACTTTTTTTTGTATTGGTCATTGACTCTTTTATGGGGGTCAGTCAGATTGAATCCGATGGTTTTGAGTTTCTCTTCCATCATAGCATTGTATTTTTTCTGTACATCTCCTTTAATAGTATAGAGTACTGCTAAAGATTCATCGCTGTTGTTATTTTCAGAGTAAAGCATGAGAGGAAGAAAGAGCAGTAAAGAAAAAAGAAGTATTTTCTTGAAAATAGACATAGGTATATCCTTTAATAATTAATACAATAGGATAGCATAAAGTTTATAGATAAAATTAATGTTATTTATAATTTTTGATCAATAGAAGTGAAAAGCTACTAAAAGTTACGGGTAGCTTTTCGGGAGTATAAGAGAAGGTTTATTTGTTTGCGTTGTTGTCGTCAGCAATCTCTTTTACAGATTTTCTACTCTCTTTAGAGATGGTTTTTGTAGAATCATTTGCATTGTCAGAGATGGTTTTTGTAGAGTCATTTGCATTGTCGGACACTTCTTTTACAGAATCTCTTGTATCGTGAGAAATTGTTTTTGTAGAGTCGTTTGCATTGTCAGAAACATCTTTTACGGAGTCTCTTGTATCATTAGAGATTGTTTTTGTAGAGTCGTTTACATTGTCAGAAACATCTTTTACTGAATCTCTTGTATCATTAGAAACTGTTTTTACAGAGTCTGTTGTGTCATTGGAAACTGTTTTAACAGAATCTCTTGAATCGTTGGAAACTGTTTTTACAGAGTCTCTTGAATCATTAGAAATGGTTTTTGTTGCATCATTGACATCTTTGGAAACAGAGATTGCTGAATCTTTCATATCTTTGGAAGCAATAGTTGTAGAGTCTTTTAAATCTTTGGTTGTATTGGTAATAGAATCTTTGGTATCTTCAGCTACTTCAACGGTCGCATCTCTGACATCTTTACTTGTAGATACTTGTGCTGTTTTCAGGTCATCAGATACTTTAACCGAAGTATCTTTGGCATCGGCACTCACATTTGTAACTGTTCTTTCAGCACTTTTGCTTGTTTCAACTGCACCGTCTTTCATTGATTCAACACTGTCTTTTGCATCTTTACTCATGGAAATGGCTGCTTCTTTCATATCTTTGAACATGTCTCCAAAGCTGAAGTCTGCCTGAGCGCTCGTAAATAGTGCCGCTGCTGCTACACATGAAATTACTGTTTTTTTCATATTTTGTCCTTTAGTTAATTTATTTCGGGATTCACCATCTTAGCACCTAATATTTGAATAAAAACTTAAACTGTATAAAAAAATGTAATTAAATGAGATGATGATAATCAATGGAACTGTTTTATTAAAGATAATTGGTTACAATGCTAAAATCCAATATAACTAGATAAAAGGAGATGGAAAAATGAATAAAATTTTACGTCACATAACACTACTAACATCAGTAACATCAGTATTTGCAATGGCCGATGGATATACTCAGGCAGACAGAATTCTGGATATGCAAAAGATGGCTCAGGCAATGCAGGATATTCAGTCGGGTTTTTTTTACAATAACGTTGATATTGTCAAGGCAGGAACAAAAGTACTCAAAGATACAATTGTAAAGGTTAGACCGATTGATGCTGAAGTAAACAATAAAGATATTTATGAAAAATGGCTGAACAATGATCTTAAAATGACACGAAAAATTCAAAAAAAGATTAAAAACAAAGCAGTAGATATAGAAGAGCGTTTTTCAAATGGTGATGCGGTTCAGGCATTGCAGGCCTATAGCAAGATTGCCGAGCAGTGTATGAAATGTCATGTCCGTTTAAGAAAATGGTAGTACTTTATGTTGGGGAAGCGGTTAAAGATAAAACAGTAAAATACTGGCGAATAGTACGGTTTTTATAAACGGTACCACAAACTATAACGAAAAGAAACACTATATGTTAAAAATGAAAATATTGATATTGACACTTCTTCTTGGATGGACAGCAGTGCAGGCCGATAATATTACACTGACCGGTACGGTTGTTTCCGACGGTCAGAAGATGATAGGAAGCCGTTATATGGGATATGTCAAAAAGGTATATGTCAAACTGGGTGACAAAGTCAAACGTGAAGATGATCTTTATGAGATGGAGTCAGCCGAATTTGATATTATGAAAACCCAGGCAAATCTGATGCTTGAACAGTCCCAGATTGCACTTGAATACTGGAAAGACCGTCTGAGAGTGATCAATAAAAAGAAAAAGATCATGAAAAGCAAATATGGAATGAACGGATTTGACTGGGATGACCTTGAAGGGCAGGTTGAAAATATCAAGGCAATGCTTGAATCAACCAAAATTATGGTAAAGCATGCGGCTGAACAGGTTAAGCAGATGGCAGTAGTCTTTAATTACCTTAAAATGAAAGCACCCGCAGACGGGGTGGTTGTACAAAAAAATATTAAAGTAGGTGATATGGTCATGCCCGGAATGCTAACCATTATGATCGTCGATACGGAGCATCTGGAAATTGATGTTTCTCTTTCTGAGGGAATTATAGGAAAGGTGCATGAAGGGCAGCGTCTTGCTGTAGAGATACCGTCTATAAAGTACAGGACGATTGGAAAGATCAAAGCCATTATTCCTGATGCCAATCCTATGACACACAAGATCAAAATGCGTGTCTCTTTCGATAAAGGAAATAAAAATATTTTCCCGGGAATGTATGCAAAAGTAATTATTCCCGAAGAAAATTAATTTTTTCTATTTTTCCTGAGTCAGGGTATAGATTTATCGTTTAGAAAATGGTACACTAAATTTAGACGATACTTTTAATACAAAGGATGGTACGCTGATGGAAAAGATATATGATCTTATAATTATTGGCGGTGGGCCCGGAGGTATCGGGGCTGCCGTAGAGGCAAAGGTACTTGGACTTGAAAAAGTACTCATGATAGAAAAAACAGACAATCACTCCCATACAATACGAAAATTTTACAAAGACAAAAAACGTGTCGACAAAGACTGGCAGGGACAGGCTGTGGACCTTGAAGGCAATGTTGAATTTACAGATGGAACCAAAGAGAGTACTTTGGACTATTTTGACAGACTTCTGGATGATGAACAGATCGATACACGTTTTAACTGTGCCGTGGAAAAGATAGAAAAAAGAGACGGTCTTTTTCATGTGCTGTCCGGCTGTGGCGAAGATATTTCCAAAAATGTCATTGTTGCTATTGGACGTATGGGAAAACCCAACAAACCTTCCTATAAAATACCCGCATCACTAAGATCCCAAATTAATTTCAATCTTGACAAGTGCAGTAACGGAGAAAACATACTTGTTGTCGGTGGCGGTGATACGGCAGTAGAATATGCCTGTGACCTGAGCGATACCAATGAAGTAACCCTGAATTACCGCCGTGATTCTCTGACCCGTCCCAACCCTACCAATCAGGGGATGATTGGAGAGTATTGTGAAAATGAGGCAGTCAGAATGAAACTGGGGGTAGATATTGAGAGTCTTGAAAGTGAGCATGGGCAGATAAAGGTGAATTTTACTGACGGTGCGGAACTGTTTGACCGAGTTATTTATGCCATAGGCGGTACCACACCTAAAGATTTTTTGAAAAGCTGTGGTATTACACTGGATGAAACGGGTGAACCGATCTTTGATGAGAATTATGAGAGTGAGGTACCAGGGCTCTATATCGCTGGGGATATCGTGTTTAACAGTGGAGGAAGTATCGCCATTGCACTGAACCATGGATATCGCATTGTAAACCATATTTTAAAACAGAGAAAGGAGAAATAATGGCAAGTGTATTGTTACCGTTGGCAAAAGGATTTGAAGAGCTGGAAGCTGTTGCGCTGATCGATGTGATGAGACGCGGAGGGATTGAAGTACGTTTGGCATACCTTGAAGATGAGTTTCAAAATGAGTTGGTCCTGGGAGCAAACGGTATTACCATTCAGGCAGATACCTCTATTAAAAATATTATTTCGGATGATTTTGACATGATGGTTCTCCCGGGAGGATGGGATGGTACGTATGCATTGGCTGAAAACAGCAGAGTGATTGAACTGCTTCAGGAGTTTAAAGCGAAAAAAGCGGTCGGTGCTATGTGTGCTGCACCGTATGTATTGAAAAAAGCAGGAGTTCTGGGAAATGACTACACCTGTTACCCCGGAGCCAAAGAGGAGATAGCCCATCCCGGTTACAGGGAAGACAGTAAGGTCGTTGAAGACGGTAATGTACTGACTTCCCAGGGTCCCGGAACCGCCGTCTGCTTTGGCCTAGCCATCGTCAGAAGACTTGTAGGCAAAGAAAGTATGCAGGCGGTGAAAGAAGGTATGCTTCTGTCCTACTGTTAAAACGACCAGTCGTTTGAGCTCTCTGCTGAAGAGAACCCAGTGTTAACGTAGCAGAACAAGGAGCTTTGCTTCTTGTGCGTTATCATTATGGTAGGGTATGCTTCTGTCCTACTGTTAAAACGACCAGTCGTTTGAGCCTTTGTATCATAAGTTTACCTTTATTAAATCATTAGTTTGATTTATAGTGATATAAGTTTTGTTTGGTTATAGTTTTGTACATTTACCGATACTCCAAAAGAGAGTAGACAGAGGAGAGAATATAATGAAATTTCTATGGATGGTTCCTGTTTTATGTACGGCATGTATGACACTTTACGGGGCAGAAAATAATCAGACAACTGAAAATAATATTACGAAGAAAGCACTCCAGAAAGCGATGGAGCTTGAGAAAAAATATGCAAAAGAGCAACGTTTTTATCAAGGATCGGAATATGATCTTAAAAGTAAAGAGTTTGATCCTGAACTCTTGAAGAAAGTACCTGCAATTGAACCGGATTATGATTTCGATATGGATACCGGTGTGTATGATGACTGAGAAGATCAAGACGATTCAACAGCATCTTGAAAATGATCCGAAATTTCAGGAGGCTCTAAAAAAAGTACGGCCGGAATGGAGTCTTTGGGGAGTTGCAGGCGTTGTTCTTTTCTTTTTTGTACCCGAAATTGTGACTGCTATCTGGCAGGAGCCATTGGTACACTGGGCACACCTGTACAGTATTACCGAACCGCTGGCACCTATGCGGAAGCTGTATGCGATGCTTGAAGAGATGTTCGCCGATGGAGTAAGCTGGGTGAACATTGGGTTGGGTGTACTTTTTTTATGGTGGGCAGCGAGGTCAAGAAGAGGGTGATTTTATCTGTTTTGATCTGATAGATGAGGTTAAGTACTGCTAATCTCAAGCGTAAACTCAAAACGTTGAATAGTAGAATCTCTATAAAAAGAAAACTCATCTTTACCGAGAAGATCAAGACTTCGATTATATGACTCTTGTAAACGCGTAAGTGCATTTTTAAAATCGGCTAATTTTTTTTCTAATGCCACAAGATACCTTCTTTTTGAATTGTTTTTTTAGATAAGGTGCTTTAGATAGATCTACAAGATCAATTTTGTAAGGTATTTGTGATTCTTCTATGAGAGATTTAATTTTAGTCAGTTTATCTTTTAACGGGGTATGACCCTCTATGGCAATATCATAATCGGAGTAAGGGGATGCCGTACCTTTTGCCGTGAACCAAAAAGATATATCTTCTCTTCCGGGAATGATGATATAAGTAATATTTTCAGATCTTTAATTGTTTTCATGTTTTGGATTATAACATATTAAAAGTGATCTCTATGATTTGTGATGAAAAGTTGGATGAATTGGAACTTGTATATTCATACACTTTTAACAAAAGTCTAAAAAGCCCCTCTTTACCAAATCTCTGCTATATTCACCCCTATAATAACTTTACCCTGTCAGGAAAAAATATCATGTCCGAAGAACCAAAACATACGCCGCAATTTACCCACCTACATTTACATACAGAATATTCCCTGCTTGACGGTGCCAATAAGATCAAAGCACTAGCCAAGAAGGTCAAAGAACTTGGTATGACTTCTGTGGCGATGACTGACCATGGCAACATGTTTGGGACCATTGATTTTTACAATACGATGAAAAAAGAGGGTATCAAGCCGATCATCGGTATGGAAGCCTATGTGCATAACCAGCCTGAACTGGGAGACAAATCGGTACGTCAGCGTTTTCACCTCTGTCTTTATGCCAAAAATGATACAGGGTACAAAAATCTGATGTTCCTCTCTTCCAAAGCCTACATAGAAGGGTTTTACTACTATCCTCGTATCAACTGGGACCTGCTTAAAGACCATGCAGAGGGTCTGGTATGCTCTTCTGCCTGTCTTCAGGGGGAGATCAACTGGCATATGAATCTCTCCGATCGGAATCTCAAATTCGGTGCCAAAGGGTATGAGGAAGCCAAACGGATTGCACTGAAATATAAAGAGGTCTTCAGGGATGATTTCTATCTGGAACTGATGCGTCACGGTATTGGTGACCAGCACCGTATTGACAAGCAGATCATTCAGCTGAGTCAGGAGACGGGCATTAAGATCGTCGCGACCAACGATACCCACTACACCAACCCGCAGGATGCCGATGCCCACGAAGCATTCATGTGTATTGCGATGAACAAACTCTATGATGATCCCAACCGTCTGCGCCATTCGGTGCATGAGTTTTATGTGAAATCTCCCGAACAGATGGCAGAACTCTTTGCAGATATTCCAGAAGCACTGGAGAGTACTCAGGAGATCGCCGACAAATGCAACCTGGAGATCAAACTGGGGAACCCGACACCGCCAAACTTTAAGTTCGCCAGAGAGAAAGCGGCAGAGAGAGGACTTGAACTGCCTGAGCCGGATGTCGAGTATTCGCTTGCAAATGACAAGGCACTTTTTATTGAAGAGTCAAGAAGAGGGCTGGAAGAGCGGTTGAAGATCGTGCCCGAAGAGAAGCATCAGGAGTACAGAGAGCGTTTACAAATAGAGATAGATATTATCAACAATATGAAATTTCCCGGCTATATGCTGATTGTATGGGAGTTTGTCGATGCGGCAAAACGTATGGGTATCCCCGTAGGTCCCGGGCGTGGATCGGCAGCGGGGTCACTGGTGGCCTATGCCCTGCGTATTACCGACATTGACCCGATGCCTTACGGTTTGCTTTTTGAGCGATTCCTCAACCCGGAACGTATCTCCATGCCGGATATCGATATGGACTTCTGTCAGGCACGCCGTCAGGAGATCTTGGACTATGTGGTCGAGAAATACGGGCGTGTGAACGTTGCGCAGATCATTACGTTTGGTAAACTGCTTGCCAAAGGGGTCATCCGTGATGTTGCCCGTGTGCTTGATATGCCGTACTCCAAAGCAGATGCCATGGCAAAGCTTATTCCTGACGAACTGGGGATAGATCTCAAAGCATCCTATGAGAAAGAGCCCAAGATCAAAGAACTGCTTGAGCGTGACCCTCAGGCAAAACGGACCTGGGAGTATGCATTGGCACTTGAAGGCCTGAACCGAAATGCCGGAACCCATGCAGCGGGTGTGGTCATCTCCAATGAAGCACTTTGGCAGAAAACACCGCTGTTCAAGCCTTCGGGACTTGATACGCTGGCAACACAGTACAGCGGAAAGTATGTGGAAGATGTCGACCTGATCAAGTTTGACTTCCTTGGGCTAAAGACTTTGACGGTGATTGAAGAGGCGCTGCAACTGGTCGAGAAGCGTCACGGAAAGCGTATTAACTTCGTAGAAGAGAATATTGAAGATAAAAAAGTGTATGACTATATCTCCACGGGTGAGACACTTGGTCTCTTCCAGATCGAATCTGCCGGTATGCAGGATCTGGCAAAGAAACTGAAACCTTCGGGGTTTGAAGATATTATCGCGATGTTGGCTCTTTACCGTCCCGGACCGATGGAGTCAGGGATGCTTGATGATTTTGTTGAACGTAAACACGGGCGTGCGGAGATCACCTATGCTTTCCCGGAACTTGAACCGATACTCAAACCGACCTATGGGGTCATTGTCTATCAGGAACAGGTCATGCAGATCGTGCAGACGATCGGTGGTTTCTCTCTGGGCGGGGCAGACCTGGTACGTCGGGCAATGGGTAAGAAGATCAAAGAGGAGATGGACAAGCTCAAAGGGGAGTTTGCCGAGGGGGCAGCTAAAAAAGGGTTTGATCGAACCAAGGCGGCAGAACTTTTTGACCTGATCGTAAAATTTGCCGGTTACGGGTTTAACAAATCACACTCAGCTGCCTATGCAATGGTGACTTTCTATACCTCGTACCTGAAGTATTATTATCCTACAGAGTTCATGGCGGCGATTCTGACACTGGAAAAGAACAATACGGACAAGGTTGTCAAGTATGTAGATGAACTCAAACAGATGGGAATCAAACTGCTTCCACCTGATATCAACAAATCAGGGCTGGTTTTTGAAGCACGGAATATCGACGGTGATGAAGTCGTTATGTTTGGTATGGGAGCGGTCAAAGGTGCTGGAGATATTGCGATCAATACCATGCTTGAAGCGAGAGGAGAAGAGGAGTTTAAAGATTTTTCCGATTTTGTTTCGCGTATTGATTCGAGCAAAGTAAACAAAAAAGTGATCGAATCGCTGATTAAAGCAGGGGCACTGGACTGTTTTGGTTACAGCCGAAAAGCGATGCTCTCTCAGATAGAAGAGATTATCGATACGGCCAAAAAAGCCGGAGAAGCCAAAAAAATGGCTGTGGGTTCTCTTTTTGGAGAAGAAGCAGAGATGACTTCCGTGAGACTGGAACTTTCCGATATGGAAGAGTTTGAGCCTATGGAAATTCTTGAAATGGAAAAAGAATCACTGGGCTTTTATGTCTCAGGCCACCCGCTTGACAAGTACAGAGAAACCCTGGAAGGTATCAACTATACGCTTAGTTCCGAGATCGATGATCTTGCAGACGGTTCTCAGGCACTTTTT
>Ga0256843_1002815_pt1 | contig 12503 bp, 13 predicted proteins | sample AlvinellametaG_FD_191572 | JGI IMG/M metagenome (GOLD analysis project Ga0256843, IMG submission 191572) | Pompeii worm associated microbial communities from hydrothermal vent at the East Pacific Rise, Pacific Ocean - Alvinella | ecosystem: Host-associated > Annelida > Integument > Unclassified ... | reverse complement strand
CTCCGCGTCGGAAGTGGCGTTGCCGTCATCTCCGGCCGTCGTGTTGTCCTCACCGCCCGCGGTGGTGTTGCCGTCCGTGCTGCCGCCGGTGGCATTGTCCTCCCCGCCGGTACTCGTGTTATCATCATCTACAATGTGGACAATTCTGACTGCTGTTGCTTTATTTCCCGCACCATCTATGGCTACATAGGTCAATTTATGATCACCAATCTTACTGGTATCACCGAGTACAGGCATCTCAAGTTTGATTTGATCATTTGAATAATAATCGTCTGAAACAATCACTCCCTGTTCAACATAAACATCACCCACTGTCAGAGTTACTTCCTGATCTCCTTTCAAAGAGATAACCGGCGGGGTTGTATCCAAATGTTGTAATGCCTTATCTCTATCAACAAATTTCCCTGTGTATCCTGGAACTTCTTCTTTTGCTTTTTCAACGATCTCTTTTATCTTTTCTTCGAACTGCTCAGGGGACAATGGTTCCGAACCCAATTTGTCTTCTGCGATATCAATTATTTCAGGGAGGATTTCTATACCATTGTCTGGATTGCCATCTTTGTCCAAACTTTGCAATAACTGCGCAATCTCAATCTTTTTAACTTTTATTACAACCCCATTAGAGAGTTTCTTTGCATCGACACTCTCCAGTTTATGCGACCCCAGGCTGAAAACACAAGATAATATTCCCTTCTTAAAGTAAAATTCACCTTCTTTCCCTGTTTTCCCCGCGAGATCACCACATTGATATTCGACACCATACACTGGTGAATCAACATAGTAGCCGACATTTTTCTCATTATTATCAGAAGAACCGCCACATCCAGCCAGCCCAAATATCAACACTACCGATATCAATCCGTGTATCACTTTGCTCATTTGGTTCCCCCCACATTTTAATTCTGTATGCATATACACAAGTAACCAAGACTGTCTAAAACATTTCAGGTTAGAAATACAGACAGTTTAGACCCGTCACGTTCCGTTCCTACTTACAGTCGATTGGCTTGAACCCTATATCACATGCATCTGTAGTATTGTAGCAAATTGTCTTTCCACAGTTTCTTAGAAAATCCTTTAAGAAAAACTTAATCAGTGAATGCAGATTTTATCGAAGTTTTGGAGAAAGATATAGATTTTTTTATGCCATTTTTCTGATTTAATATACATAAATCCGACTTGAAACTTAAATGGAAATTGATCAGGGTGAGGAGAAATTCTCACCCTATCTGTAATACGAAGTTATTTGTACCGCCCGATGCAGTTGAGATCGTCGTAGGCCCGCTCGAGACGTGCGACCATCGACTCTTCGCCGGAGCGGAGCCATTTGCGGGGGTCGTAGTATTTTTTGTTGGGTTTGTCGTCCCCTTCGGGGTTGCCGATCTGCCCCTGGAGGTAGGCGTGGAACTGGGCGACGTACTGGCGTACGCCGTCCCAGAAGGCCCACTGGGTATCGGTGTCGATGTTCATCTTGATCACACCGTAGCTGATCGCTTCGCGGATCTCTTCGAGCGTCGAGCCCGATCCGCCGTGGAAGACGAAGTTGACCGGCTTGGGGCCGGTGGCGAATTTCTCTTCGATGAACTTCTGGGAGTTGTCGAGGATTTTGGGGGTCAGGACGACATTGCCCGGTTTGTAGACACCGTGGACATTACCGAACGACGCGGCGATGGTGAAGTTGTCGCTGATCTTGCTCAGCTCCTCGTAGGCGTAGGCCACCTCTTCGGGCTGGGTGTAGAGGAGTGCGTTGTCGACGTGGGTGTTGTCCACGCCGTCCTCTTCCCCGCCGGTGACCCCCAGCTCGATCTCCAGCGTCATGCCGATCTTGCTCATCCGCTCCAGATACTGCTTGCAGGTGGCGATGTTCTCTTCGATCGGCTCCTCGCTGAGGTCGATCATGTGGGAGGAGAAAAGCGGCTTGCCATAGGCGGCGTAATGATCCTCTCCGGCTTCCAGCAGTGCGTCGATCCACGGCAGCAGCTTGCGGGCAGCGTGGTCGGTGTGCAGGACTACCGGGATGCCGTACTGCTCGGCAAGAATATGGACATGGCGCGCGCCGCTGATGGCACCGTAGATCGCCGCCTTATCAGCTTCGATCCCTTTGCCACCGTAAAAGGCCGCTCCACCGTTACTGAACTGGATGATGATCGGGGAGCCGACTTTGCGGGCCGATTCCATGGCGGCGTTGACCGAGTTGGTCCCGACGACATTGACCGCCGGGATTGCGTAACCGTTGGCTTTGGCATGGTCGAAAAGCTGCTGGAGTTTCTCCCCGGTGACGACACCGGGATCGATCAGATTGGAGAGGGGTTCGTTCATGGTGATTGTTTCCTTATTTTGCCGGGACTTTGAGTTTCTGGCCGATCTTGAGCGTAGCCTTCTCACTCATGCCGTTCATCTCACGCAGCTGTTTGACAGTGATGTGATACTTGTGGGCGATACCGGAGAGGGTGTTGCCGCTTTTGACGGTATAGGTTTTTGTCTTGCCTTTGAACGGTTTGGCCTTTGTCTTGGATGGCTTGGAGGATTTTTTCCCTTTTTTGGGGGACTGGATCACCTTTTTTCCCATCGTGATGGTCGCCCGGTCCATCAGCTGCGCAACGTATTTTTTCTGCTTGAGCGAAACGATGATCGCCGGTTTGACCTTCTCGAACGGCAGGATCTTCCCATCGGGACCTTTGAAGAACTTCCGATTCGCGTCGTAGGCTTTCTCGGCTTCAGCATCGGTGATCTTGATCTTCTCAATCTTTTTGGAGAGCCAGTAGTTGACCAGGACCTGGTTACGTTCTTTGCGGGAGAGCTCTTTTTTGGCCAGCCCAACCAGCAGGGAATCGACCGCGATCCGCTTGATCACGTCTTTTTTGTCTTTGGGGCGGATCTGATGGTATTTGAGTTTGCCTTTGGTGACCACCTTGAGGAAGTCGTTGGCCTCTCTGTCGGTGATGGGAAATCCATTCACCCGACCGATCACTTTGGCCGCGAGAGGAGCGGCGATCAGGGCCATCAGCAGTGCGAAGGTCGTCATCGATCTTTTCATGGTCATATTTCCTTGCTCGGAATTTCGCTGGGTACGGAGGTACCGGATCAGTTGCCCGAACCGGAAGCGTTGTTCTCACCGGAGATCACTACCTTGGCTTTGGCTTTGAGGGCCTCGGCCAGTTTTGCCATCTTGGCCGAGAAACTTTTTTGTTTCAGGACCGCCATGATACGTTCTTTGGCCTCTTCATAAGGGATCGCCTTGGCCGGTTTCATGTCCTCGGCATAGATCACATGGTATCCGAACTGGGTTTTGACCGGTTCGGAGGAGACTTCCCCTTTTTTCATCGCGAAAACCGCATCGTTGAAGGGCTTGACCATCTGCCCGGGACCGAACAGACCCAGATCGCCCCCTTTGGGACCGGTGGGGCCGGTGGAGTGGGCTTTGGCCAGTTCGATGAACTTCTGCTTCAGCGCATCCCCTTTGAGGTTTTTAAGCTCATCGATCAGCTTTTGCGCTTCTTCTTTGGTCTTGACCAGAATGTGGCGGGCATGGACTTGTTTGGGGATCTGGAACTCTTCGGCATGCTTGTCATAATACGCTTTGGCTTCGCTGTCACTCACGACCGTGTTCTCGAACTGTCGAGTGATCCAGGTACGGACCAGTAACTCATCTTTGTCCCGCTTGAGTAGTTTTTGGTACTCGGGGTCTTTCTCCATGCCGTCCTTTTTGGCCTGATCGATGAACAAAAGCCGCTCAACCAGACGATCGGTGATCATTTTCTTCTGATCCTCCGGCAGGGCATCGTAGCTGGCACCCGGCTGGGTCTGCGCGACATAGATCTCGGCATCTTCGGTAGTGATGGGCTTGCCGTTGACCGAACCGAGTACATCGGCCCAGACCGGCGAGAGGCCGATGGCGAGGATAAGAGCACTGGCGCTTAGGGCTTTTTTCATAGTGGCATCCTTGGAGTTGTGAAATTGAAATGTAAAATTATAGCTGAGTTGCTTAAATCAAACATTAACGACCCCCACAGTATCATTGCACAGACCGAAAAAGGAGCGATCATGGCACGGACAAAAATGGCCACCAAAGAGGAGATCGAAGCGATCCGCAGGCTCTTTCTGGAGCACTATCCCGACTCGGTAACGGAGCTGAACTATCGCAACCTTTACGAACTGCTCGTCTCGGTGATGCTCTCGGCCCAGTGTACCGACAAGCGGGTCAACGTGATCACCCCGGCACTCTTTGAGGCTTATCCCGATCCGGTCGCACTGGCCCATGCCGACCTGGAAGAGGTCAAAGCGCTCATTCAGACCTGCTCGTTCTTCAACAACAAAGCCAAAAACCTGATCAAAATGGCGCAGTCGGTGGTAGAGAAATACGAAGGAGAGATCCCGCTGGATGCCAAAGAGCTCGTCACGCTGGCCGGTGTGGGGCAGAAGACCGCCAACGTCGTCATGATCGAATACACCCAGGCCAACCTCATGGCGGTTGATACTCACGTCTACCGTGTCGCGCACCGGCTGGGACTGTGCCGGGCCAAAACCGCCACCGAGTGTGAGGCCCAGCTGACCAAAAAATTCCAGACCAATCTCCACCGCCTCCATCAGGCGATGGTGCTCTTTGGCCGCTACCGCTGCAAAGCGCTCAAGCCCGAGTGTGATGATTGTTTCATGAAGCCTTACTGCAAAACGACGAAGAGTTTCAAGGCCTCCTGAGCCAACAAAACTATCGGCTTTTTGCCGTAGCGAAATCCTGCGTCCAGTAATAGCGATAATGGCTCTTTTTATGGTAGTAGAGCGCCATGCCAACCTCTTCGAACTTTGGGTTCATGATGTTCTTGCAGTGACCCGGACTTTTCAGCCAACCGGCCATCGCCTCCTCCACTTCATCCATCGACGTACCGGCAGCGATGTTCTCACCATACCGTCGCCATTCGCCATAGCCGTTGTGTTCGATCCGTTCGGCCACCCGGCTCCCGGTGCCCGGATGCAGCGCTTTGGCGGTGGCATCGCTCTCGGTTCCCGATCCGGTGTGGGAGAAGGTATTGCTCAGTGCCATATCCCGGCTGTGCTCCAGTGAGGAGGCATAGAGGTGATCGTTCCAACTGACCGCGGGAGCCGGGGACATGTAGCCGTATTTACCACAGGTACGCCCTTCAGCACGGGCAGCGTTGATCGCGTCGAGTGCGACCGCTTTATATGCTTCGTAGTCGGAAGGATTTTTCTCCTCTGAATGGGTCTGAGCGCCGGATCCATGTTCCGGATCCCCTTCGTCCGATCCATGGGTGTCCGGTTCCGAAGGCGACTGGGGTGTTTCAGGATCGGGGGATTCTCCCTGCTCGGGTACCTCAGGAGCCGAAGCGTTCCCCTCACCGTGTGTATCGGCTGGAGGTGTGTCGGCTGTCTGATTGTGCTCATTGGGATGCTCATGCGGACCATCCGGGGGCGTCGCACCATGGTCATTCTCCGGATGTGTATCCGAATGTGTGCCGTGTGTGCCATTGGTCTCAGGAGAACCGAACGTCATCTCCCACAGATCCAGACGCTCCATCTGCGCCCGAAGGTGGGCGATCGCCTCTTCGACCGAGACGATATCGTGTGCCCCCGCTTCTTCAAGCATCTCTTTCAGGGTCGGCTCATCCATCTCGCATACGGTACGGTTGAGCTCCTGCAGCTGTTCACGGACCCGGGTATCGACCCGGATCATCTCATCCCGGATCCCGTCATCATCGAGGGATTGAAAGAACTGTGCCAGCCTGGTGACATTGGCATCAATGGTATCTCGAGAGACCCCTGCCAGATCCTGCGGCGTGACCACCCCATCATCCGGGAGGTGATCCATCTGACCGATAACCACTCCACCGACACGGAACTCCACCGGCAATGTCGCACAGCCAAAACGGCCATCCGCTCCGGTCTCCCCTTCGATCGTTCCGCATCGGTAAGTGACTCCGGCGACCGGAGCGTCGATCAGTTTCCCTTCGATGGCCTGCGTTTCGGTCCCGGTCTGTGTCGTACCGCTTCCGCTGCAACCTCCCAGCAACGCTGCGGCCGACAAGGCCAGAGCTATGTGATATCGTGTGTGCATGTTCTTCTCCTTTTGATTATCTGCATGCGTTGCACATCGGACTTTTCCGGGCAACACATCCGAATAATACAGGAGAAGGATTACTTCAGTGTGAGTTTAAAAAAGATCCATGATCGCGCGTACAACGCGGTACGTCCGTTCCACCGAGGCCAGATCGACCTCCTCGCGTGTCGAGTGGGGATAACGGATCGTCGGTCCGATGGAGGCGAACTGTACGCCGGGAAGTTTTTCGCTCAGGATCCCGCACTCCAGTCCGGCATGGATCGCCGAGACCTCCGTCGTACCGAACTCGGAGCGCATCGCTTCGGCTACCTTGCGGGTAAAATCATTCTCCTCCGGTTTCCAGGCGGGGTATTTGTCCGTCACCTCGACCGAAAAACCGGCTGACTCCATCCCGGCGACCGTTTCGGCCACCAGCGCATCGAGATCCTCCATGCTCATGGCCCGGGCGCTGAGCTCGATCCGCACCCCTTCGGGATCGTTGGTATCGTTGATGAGGGCGAGATTGATACTGGTCTGGGGCATGTGCAGTTGCTCGTTGTATCTGCGTACCCCCTGTTCAAACCCGTTGACCCACGCTATAAGCGTCCGGCTGTCACGATAGACAGCCGGCTCTTCCGCAAGAGGACGCACCGTCACCGACTCCGTCCCGGCCAGCGGGGTCTCGCTGCGGACGACGGCGATGGCGTCACTGGGGATTGCGTTGCGCCGCTGGCCGGCGATAACCGAGGCGATCTGCTCCATTTCCTGATCGTGGAGGTACCCAAAGAGCACCTTGATCGCCGAGGGGATCCCCCGATCGATATCGACCCCCGAGTGGCCGCCGGGCAGGCTGCGCACCGCTACCTCGTATGTCTGCCCATGGCCGGGGATCCTCTCGCCGCTCATGTGACCCACGATATCCGCTCCGCCGGCACATCCGATGGTGACCACCGCCTCATCCTCACTGTCGAGATTAAGCATCCGGGGGGAACGTATCGTCAGATCCATCGCCGAGGCGCCGATCAGCCCCACCTCCTCATCAGCGGTAAAAAGGAACTCCGCTTCCACCCCCTCCTCCATCAGCGCCATCATCATCGCGATACCAATGCCGTTATCGGCTCCCAGCGATGCCTCTTCGGCCCGCATCCAGCCATCCGATTCGACCGTCTCGATCCGGGGAGCTTTGCCCATACAGACCATGTCGTAGTGCGCCTGGAGACAGAGCGCGGGCTCTCCCCGCCGGGCCACTACATTCCCCACGGCATCCTGCTCGACCCCGTAGCCGTTCGTATGGGCAAAGTCGACGAGGAACTCCCGCATCCGCTCCGCATCTTCGGAACAGTGGGGGATCGTGGTGAGGGTCTTGAAATGATCGATTATTTTGGACATATGTTCACTCCAATGTGTATTTTTGAATAATCTTGCTCTTTACGATGCGCTTTGGGATTTTTCTAAGTAATTTGATACCAAAGCGGGCGTACAATCTAGACATATTATACCCCAAAAGGAGAAAACATGGCACAAAACATCTTCGACTGTCCCCAGCCCGACGCAAACGGATACTTCGGTGAATACGGCGGCGCGTTCCTCCCGCCCGATCTGGAGCCGATCATGAAGAACATCGCCGAGGAGTACGAAAAGATCCGCAAGGACCCCGACTTCATCGCCGAGCTGACCGATCTCTATCAGCACTACGTCGGCCGCCCCAGCCCGATCTTCCACGCCAAGCACCTCTCGGAAAAATACGGCACCCCCATCTACCTCAAACGCGAAGACCTCAACCACACCGGCGCACACAAGATCAACCACACCCTCGGTGAAGCCCTTCTGGCCAAAAAAATGGGCAAAAAAAAGCTCATCGCCGAGACCGGAGCCGGGCAGCACGGGGTGGCACTCGCTACGGCTGCAGCACTGGTAGGATTGGAATGTGACATCCACATGGGTGAGGTCGACATGGCCAAGGAACACCCCAATGTCATCCGTATGCGGATCCTCGGCGCCAACGTCGTCCCGGTCACCCACGGACGCAAGACCCTCAAAGAGGCGGTCGATTCGGCGTTCGGCGCCTACATGGCCGATCCCGACAGCCAGTTCTTCGGGATCGGTTCGGTCGTGGGACCGCACCCCTACCCGATGATGGTGCGGGACTTCCAGTCGATCGTAGGGGTCGAGGCGCGCGAGCAGTTCCAGGAGATGACCGGCACACTCCCCGACAACCTCGTCGCCAGCGTCGGGGGCGGCTCCAACGCCATGGGGCTTTTCACCGCGTTCCTGAACGATGAGGAGGTAGCCCTCCACGGTGCCGAGCCCGCCGGACGGAGCCTCGATGAGCCGGGAGAACACGCCGCGACCCTGACACTGGGGGAGCCCGGCATCATCCACGGCTTCAAAACCTACATGCTCAAGGACGACGAAGGCGAACCCGCCCCGGTCTACTCGGTCGCCAGCGGTCTGGACTACCCCGGTGTCGGCCCCCAGCACAGCTACCTCAAGGACATCGGCCGGGTCCAGTACGGCACGGTGAGCGACAAAGAGGCGATCGACGCGTTCTTCGAGCTCTCCCGGCTGGAGGGGATCATCCCCGCCATCGAGTCGGCTCACGCTCTGGCGCATGCGTTTAATCTGGCCAAAGCCAATCCTGACATCGGCACCATCCTCATCAACCTCTCCGGACGCGGGGATAAAGACATCGACTTCGTGGTCGAGAAATACGGAGCCGACTACGGGATTTAAGTCACTGTTTCGGGGCAGCGGTTCCGACCGCTGGATACGCGACGAAAGTCGCGTTCCCTATCCCTGTTTGGCTTCCCACTGCCTGCAGAGGGCACGGTAGAGGACCTTGTACGCTGCCAGCTTTTGCTTATCCCACATTTCTTCACCCCAGTAAGCTTCCATCCACGCTCTCTCTTCCCCTTCGGACAACCCGAACTCCACACTCACCGCCGCCAGATCAAAACAGGGATCGTTCAGCCCCGCATACTCAAAATCGATCAGCCATACCCGCCCATCCTGCCACAAAACATTACGAGGATTGAGATCATTATGGCAGAGGGTACGCATGACGGGAAAACGGCCAATCGTTTGGAAAGCGTCTACCACTTCACTGGTATCCGGTTTGATGAGCGCTGGCAAATCAATCATCGGAAAACGTTCTCCCTGTGGCGTGTACGTGTGGAGGGTACGAAGTGTATCGGCCAGCACCCTTCGATCGGTTTCGTCGAGTGGGCTCCTGTGTTCCCCGTCGATCCACTCCTGGACCATCGTAGCGGATACCTCATCGTACCAAAGCACCTCCGGCGCGATCCCCGCCCGGCCGGCCAGTTGCGCCACCCGGTATTCATTCGCCACATCTCCCTCGCCCCGCCGTGACTGCCGAAGCGCATAGACCCCGTCCCCGGTCACAACCCGTACCAGCCAATTGCCACCGAAGCGTGTCTCTATCTCTTCAATGTCAACGATGCGTTTCTCACTGAAAAACGGAATACCACCAATCTCCACACCGCCTCCAAACCAACACTCTATTTTCTAATTTCTATTTTCTAATGTCCAACTTCTAATTCTCAACCCTCTTCTTCCGGCTCCAGCCCATCGGGACAGTTGACCTGCACGAGTCGGCCGTCGCCGTTAAGCTCTTTGGCGCTCATCTTCCCCTGCCAGACACATCCGGTATCCAGACAGATCACCTTGCGGTTGTTGACATACCCCAGCGTCGACCAGTGACCGAACACCACCCGCACCGGCAGTTCATGACGCATGGAACATTTGTACCACGGCACCAGCCCCTGTTTTTTGAGCTTCTTGGTCGGCGCACCTTTCTGGTCAAAATCAAGCACCCCGCTGCTCTCATCGCAAAAGCGCATCCGGGTGAAGCTGTTGACGATGTAACGCTCCAGCGTGATCGGATCGGCATCGGGATCGAAGACCCCGGAGCCTTTCTGATACATCTTTTTGAGCCACTTTTTGGCTTCGTCACTCCGGAGTCGCTCTTCGACCCGACGGGCGTACTCTTTGGCCTGCTCCAGCGTCCACATGGGAGAGACCCCCGCATGCGCCATGCAGTAGCCCAGCTCCTCATCGCAGTGAAGGAACGGTTGCTGCCGCAGCCAGCCGATCAGCTCATCGGCTCGGGGGGACTGGAGGATCGGATCGATGGTGGGGTTGGATTTTTTGAAGCCAAAGTACGCCGCGATCAGAGTCAGATCGTGGTTGCCCAGTACGACATGGACTCGATCACGGATGCTGTAGAGATACTCCAGCGTCTCAAGCGATCCGTTGCCCCGATTGACCAGATCCCCCGCCAGCCAGAGTCGATCGTACCGGGGATCGAATTCGATTCTTTGCAGCAGCGCACGAAAATCCTCGTAACACCCCTGAATGTCTCCGATCGCCCAGATCCGCTCTTCGCGACGGAGAAAAAGGCTCTTTATCCATCTGATCAGACTCATCGACTAATCCTCTCTATAAATGTCTCCGGATCCATTACCTCCACAGCCCCTCGATAGGTATAATCCTTTTGATTGCGTGTTACGAGTATATCGGCTCCCACCTGCATCGCCATCGCATACTGGAGTGCATCTTCATAATCGCGCATTGCAAGCCCATTGGCGATCGTAACGGTCTGATGATCGAGTATCCCGACCCGCATGACAAGTGTCATATCGTGCAAAAATCTCTTGATCTCATCGCTGTGTCTCTCCCGACGGGAAATATAGTAGATATTGTTGATCGTGATGGGAGCCATAAATCCATCGATCAATCGATTCTCCGCCAATGCCACTATTCGGAGAGATGCCGCTACAAACGGCTGACGATCGAGCAGTATATCGAGGAAGAGATTGGTATCGATCCAGACCCTCACAGGTATTTCTCCCGCAGATACGTTTCCCGAGTCTGTTTCCAGTCGAGATCGGCATTCTCTTCGGAGAGGATTCCCCGAAACTTTTCGAACGACGTTGGCAGCCGATCCAGCTCATCTCGCGATATCGGCAGACGGCTTCCCTGTTTCATCTCCTGAAATGTCTCGAAAGGGATCAATACCGCCACCGGTTTGTTACGACGTGCGATGATCACCTCCTCTTTTCCCGTTCCCACGTGTGATAACAGACTGGAAAAGTTCGATTTGGCTTCAACGACATTCACAAGCATTTTCGATTCCTTTATGGTCATTATGACTACATTGTACCCTAAATCTTACGAGAGGTCAACCCCAACGCCTCCCGCCACACTGCCACCTTCTCCTCCATCTTCATCGCAGCGTACGCCGGAGAGGGTGAAGGCAGGTAGACTGTCTCTATCACCAGATGATCGTAGTGGAGCCGGTAGAGTGCTTCGGCTTTGCGCCCGGTGAAGGCGATACGATGGATCGACGGGTACCGCTCCAGCAGCCCCTGGATGTCGTTGACCACCTCATCTTCGAGGTTGCTGTCGAGCGAGCCTTCCCGAACACACGAGGCGATCATATCCCACACCCCAAGACCCGTCTCTTTGAGCAACCAGATCTTCTGGTCACGGTTAAGAGCCGGATAGCCGGTGATCGCCGAGAGGATCGGCCAGAACTGGTTGCGCGGATGGGCGTAGTAGAAGTTGTTCTCCACCGACTGGATACTCGGGAACGATCCCAGGATCAGCGTATGGGTATCGTTAAAGACAATCGGGTCAAAAGGGTGTGTTTCGGTCATGGTACGTTCTTTGGCAATTTATCGTTATGTGGTGCGTTAGCAAACGCGCTTTACAATTTCTAATTTCTAATTCCTAACTTCTAATTCTCTATCTGCACGCCTTGCGCATGTTGATGATCATCAGCACGAGGATCGAGACCGCCAGGACCTTGAAGTCGATCTCACTGCCGATGTGCATGTTACTAAAGACCTTCGTCTGCGTCGCCTCGGCCCCCATCGACTGCATCTGCTCAATGGCCGGAAGATAGTAGAAGTTAAAGAGTGCCGCCGAAGCCAGTACCATGATCGTCGTCGCCTGCTCCAGCTTGCCGTGCTCCCCCATCTTGAAGCGGTATCCCTCATACAGAGTCACTACGATGATCATCACCGTCACCAGATATCCCAACAGGACGAAGTTTTGCGTCATCAGCACCCCCTCCTGATAGTGGGTGAGTACCTCAGATCCCAGGAACGTCTCACTCCCAAAAATCACCGGAGCCACTACCGCCCCGGCATAGACGATCATCCCCAGCACCATCCCCAGGTAGATCAGATAGGCCATCGTTGCGTATCGAAAATTCTTTTTCATGTTTGTGTTCCTTGTTATGTATTCGTAGGGTGCGTTTGCCAACGCACCACATGAGCGAAGCGAATGATTCGATCAACCGTTATCGGGCAGTCCGATCCCGGCAGGCGGTGCGCTGGCAAGCGCACCCTACAATAAAAAGCTTTGCAAAAGCAAAGCCCACCAAAATTCCTAATTCCTAACTTCTGAGCCACTTGCAAATCCCCGA
>Ga0256843_1002812_pt1 | contig 12510 bp, 7 predicted proteins | sample AlvinellametaG_FD_191572 | JGI IMG/M metagenome (GOLD analysis project Ga0256843, IMG submission 191572) | Pompeii worm associated microbial communities from hydrothermal vent at the East Pacific Rise, Pacific Ocean - Alvinella | ecosystem: Host-associated > Annelida > Integument > Unclassified ... | reverse complement strand
CATTTATATCTACTCTTGCAGCTGTTATGGAGTGAGAATCGCTATCTGCATCACTTAAGTTAGCAAAGAGATCACCACTTATTGCTGTATCTTCATCAGTTGTTACGTTTTCATTATCATCTATTATAAAATCTGTAGTTCCTCTAACATTTAAACGAACAGTTGCGACAGATGTATCCCCATCAACATCTCGAAGAATATATCTAAAACTATCAACACCATTATAATTAGCTTCTGGTGTATATGTGAATGTTCCATCACTGTTGAGAGTTACATTACCATGTGCTGGATTACTTGCTAGACTCCATACATTCCCACCATCTCCTGATGCAAGGTCATTACCTGCTACGCTAGCTGTTACACTAGCATCTTCATCTAATGTAAAGCTATCATTAATCGCTACTGGTACATCATTTACAGAATTGATTGTCAAGTTTACTGTCGCTGTTGAAGTATCTCCATCGATATCTGTAATTGTATATGTAAAGCTATCAACACCATTATAATTAGCTTCTGGTGTATATGTGAATGTTCCATCACTATTGAGAGTTACATTACCATGTGCTGGATTACTTGCTAGACTCCATACATTCCCACCATCTCCTGATGCAAGGTCATTACCTGCTACGCTAGCTGTTACACTAGCATCTTCATCTAATGTAAAGCTATCATTAATCGCTACTGGTACATCATTTACAGAGTTGATTGTCAAGTTTACTGTCGCTGTTGAAATTCCACCATTCCCATCATCCACAGTATATGTAAAACTATCATCACCATTATAATTAGCTTCTGGAATATATGTAAAGGTACCATCTCCATTATCAATAACTCTTCCATGTTCAGGTTGTGTGAAATTTTTAATTTCTAATAAGTCATCATCAATATCACTATCGTTATTTAAAAGTTCATCTCTGTGAATAACTATTGATGTATCTTCATCTAATACAAAATGATCATCAATTGTTACAGGTACATCATTTACAGAATTAATTGTTAAGTTTACTGTTGCGGTTACTGTTGCACCATTTCCATCATCAACAGTATATGTAAAACTATCATTACCATTGTAGTTATCTTCTGGAATATATGTAAAAGTATTATCTTCATTTTCAACTAGGACACCATGATCTGGCTGTGTATAATCAATAATTGCCAATGTATCGCCATCAATATCGCTATCATTAGTCAAAAGGTCATTTGCATCAATTATTAAACTTTGATCTTCATTTGTTTCTAATGAATCATCTATTAAATCTGGAGCGCTATTTAAAATCACCTCTGTTGCATCAATATTTATACTATTTTCAGGAGAATTAAATTGGGCATCTCTTAAATCACTCTCTACATTCACAAAAGCATTGTCTCTTACTAAAAAGTTATCTTCTTGAAGATGACTCACAACTGTTTCACTGCCAGCAGCTGTTTCATCATCATTGATATTTTGTTCTTTTGTAGCTATATCTTCTTGTGTCTCAACACCAAGTTCATTTAAAGCTTTATCTATATTTTTAGGAGAGATAAATTCGTCAATACTGTTATCATCAATAAGAGAAAGGTCGAAAACTTGCTGTTGATTGCCTATTAATTCAAATGTTTCATCAATATTTACTAAGACAATAACCAAATGTGCATTTTTTGGATTATCTTCAGCACCAAAGACCAACATATCTTTAGTAATATTATCACCTACATGTAATTCAGTAATATTTCCATCTTTATCTTTTGCATAAAATTTTCCACTAATTTCTTTAACAGTTCCAACCATTGTTTTCATTTTTTTCTCCTAAATATAGACAAATTGACAATTATAATAGAGTATAGGGAAAAAAATAAAAAACTACTATTGTCCATAGGGACAATATGATGAAAAAAAGAAGAAAAACTATTTAAGAAGTAAAGCTAATCCTAAACGATCTTTTACATTTAGTTTTAAATAAATAGCCTGAGCATGAGCTTTGACTGTACGTGCTGTAATATTAAGTTTCTCAGCAATTGCATTATATGTCAACCCATCCTTTAAAAGTGATGCGACCTCTTTTTCACGTTGTGTTAAGTTTTGTAACAATTGATGCTCTTTTTCTGCTTTAGTTGAAGGGAGTTCTAAAATAAGTGCTGAAGTAAGTTCTGGATATAACCAAACCATATTTTCTTCTAAAGCATCTAATGCAGACAAAATAAAATGTTTTCGCATCATTGCATTGCCATAACCCATAGCACCACTATGAAGTAAAGTTTTTGCTTTTTGAATATCAGGTACCCTATCTAAAACCAATACTTTGTTATTTTGTTTTGATAAAGCTGATAAAAGTGTTTCACACTCTTTCTTACAGGCAGTATAATTGATTATAATCAAAGAGTTTGAGGTATGTTCAAAGTCTGAAATATCTTCAATAATCTTATATTCTTTATCATTAAGAGCTTTTTCCCAGTGCATTAAAAGATTTATATCATCACTGTAAAGAATTATTTTCATCACTTTATCGCTCCGTAAAAGTATATTGTTTTGTTTTTAGAATAGGTTTTAAAATATAATCTAATACTGTTTTTTGTCCTGTTATAATATCTGCACTTACAGTCATTCCAGGAATAATTTTTAATTTTTTACCATTACGGCCTATATAGTTTTTATCTGTCTTAATACGAACTTCATAAAAGACATTCCCTTCTTCATCTTTAATACTATCAGGACTAATCAAAACAACCTTACCTTCTAAACCACCATAAATTGAAAAATCATAAGCCGTAAACTTTACAATAGCACGTTGTCCATAATAAATAAAAGCAATATCTTTAGGTTTAATTCTAACCTGAACAAGAAGCGTTTCATCACTTGGAACTATCTCCATTATATCTTCACCTGGTTTAATTACTCCACCAACAGTATGTACGTACAACTTTTGAACAATCCCTTTCATTGGTGACTTTACTATTGTACGGGTTACCTGATCTTCTAAAGCAGTAGAAGTTACCCTTAAACTCTTCAATTCTGCTATAGCATCATTCATTTTTGCTTTTGCTTCATTTTGAAAGTTTAATTTTGTCTCTTTAATATTGCTTTGAACTTCTTTAATAGCAGATTTCAACCTAGGAATAGATTTTTTAGCTGCATCATATTTGGAAGCTATCTCATTTGCTTCACGTTGTAGCTTTAGAAAATCAATCTTTGATCGAACACCTTTTGCTACCATTGGTTTTGTCATTCTAACTTCCCTTGATATCATAGAGTAAGATGATTCTAAGTGATCTCTTTGAGAATATGCTTCAGCTAATTCTTGTTTTTTTTGTGCTAACTTCTCACGCAAAGCATTTAGTTTTGAATTAAGTTGTTCTTTATTTGAGTTATAAAGACTTTTTTCATTTTCAATAAATTGAGCTAAACGTTCTTTTTGTTCGTTGGGAACAATAAAGTCTTTTCCTGTAGCTTCAGCTTTAAGTCGAAGAATCTGTGCCTGAAGTGCATCAGCTTTAATTTCATTAGAACTATAAGAGGAGACTGATTTTTGATTATCAATTTTGATAAGGATCTGGCCTTTTTCAACCTCTTGCCCCTCTTGAACTAAGATCTCTTCAACAATTCCACCTTCAAGGTTTTGAATCATCTGATTTTCACCACTTGGGATAACTTCACCATCACCTCTTGCAATTTCATCAATATATGCAAAATTTGCCCATGTCAAAAAGATTACGATGGCTGCTATCCAAAAATAAAGTACTACACGTAATCTAGTAGGAGCTGCTTCTAAAACAGCTGCACTTAAAGAGTGCATAAATTCATAATCACGCTTGGAGAGATTCTTTTTTATATCTTTTTTAGACATTAGAAGCTCCTCCACTTAATTGTTTAACAACCTTGGCTTTTTCATCATCAAGTAGTACTTTAGAATTATGCATAACAATAACCCTATCTACAATATCTAAAAGAGCCAATTTTTGTGTGATTATTACTACCGTTTGATCTTTTAATTCTACTTCCAATTTATCCATTAGACGTTTTTCTGTTGTTTGATCCATTGAATTTGTTGGCTCATCCATTATCATAATGGAACTGTCTTGCATCAGCGCACGTGCTACACCAACACTTTGACGTTGTCCACCAGAAAGTCCTGCTCCACGTTCACCTATTGGCATGTCATATCCAAGAGGGTGTGTTTTTACGAACTCCTCTACACCACTAACTTGAGAAGCATAAATAATGTCAGCGACATCAGGGTACTGTTCTGAAGAAACAATATTATCTTTAATAGTACCTTTAAAAAGATGGACATCCTGTGGTACATAAGAGATAAAACGACGCAAATCTGCTGGATCAATTTGTGTTATATCTATATCATCAATTAATATCTTACCACTCGTTGGTTCATAAAGCTTTAAAATCAACTTTGCAATAGTACTTTTACCAGAACCTATACGACCAATGATAGCAACCTTTTGTTTTGGTTCAATCACAAAACTAACATTTGTAAGAGCAGGAACTTCAGTACCAGGATAGTTAAAACAGACATCTTTAAACTCTATCTTACCTTGAAACTTTGGACGTTCAACAAACTCTTTACCTGCTGGACGTTCTACTTCTCGTGAAATAATTTCATTTAAAGTGTCATATGCTGTCTTGGCATCTGAATAATTAGAAATAAGTGCAGCTGCTTGACCAATAGGAGCAACTGTTCTTGAGGTCAAAATAACAACTGCGATAAGTCCACCCATTGTAAGTTCAAACTCTTTAATAAGATAAACACCAAATACAACAACAAAAACTGTATTTAGCTGTATAAAAAGATTAGTTACATTTGGAATTGATGATGATAAGAGACGAGATTTTAAATTTTTCTCAGCTATTTCTCCTGTTGATTCCTCCCATTCCCATTGTTTTTTACCATTCATTCTCATTGTTTTTACAGTTTCTATATTTTGTAAAGTCTCAATCAGGATACCATTTTTTTTCGCACTCGCTTCATGAGAAGCTTCAATACTCTCACGCAAAGGTTTTCTAATAAGTAAAGAGTAAATCAATATTAAAAAAATAGTTGTAATAGGTACTAAAACTAATAATCCTCCAATATAATAGATAACAGCTAAAAAGATTATTGCAAATGGCAAGTCTATCACTGCAGTCATAGTTGCTGTTGTAAAAAAAGAACGTACAGATTCAAAATCTTTTAAATTATTTGCGAATGACCCAACAGACTGAGGATGCTGTGACATTTTTAGATCAAGTACCTTTTCAAATATAATAGAAGACATAATAATATCACTCTTTTTACCTGCTAATTCCAATAAGTATGCTCGAGTAAACTTTAAAAAGAAATCTAAAATATACACCAATACAATGCCAATTGTAAATACAAGAAGTGTTTCTTCAGCATTATTTGGAATAACTCTATCATATACATTCATTGTAAAAAGTGGAGTAGCAAGGACAAAGAGATTAATAAGAAAAGATGCAATCAAAACATCACGATAAATTGGTATAGAAAGTTTTAATGTAGACCAGAACCAATGCTTTTGTTTGAGTTGTAAAGTTCGGGTACTTTTTTTATCATACTCAAACTCTTTTTTTAAGATATAAGCAAATCCAAGATACTCTTTTTCTAGTTCATGAACATTTACCCATGCTTCCAAACCACCACCTTCAGGATAGATGATTTTTGCTTCTGTTTTATCATCATTAAATCTTTCCAAAATACAGACATTATCATTACTTAAAAGTAAAATCGCCGGAAGATGTAATGAAAGCATATCCTCTATAGAACGCTTGATAAGAGTGGATTTTAATCCTGCACGGGCAGCGACACGAGAAAAAAGAGATTTTGAGCTATCTTTTGAAAAAAGTTTTTGTTCATCATGAATAGGAAGCCCTGCTAAAAGAGCTTCTTTTGTAAAAGGTTTATGAAAAAGTTTTAAATAGAGTACAAATGTATCTAATAAAATATCTTCATGGACTGAAATTTTTTCTTCGTTCATTCTTTACCTAGTTATTATTCAAAAAGTTGGACTTCTATACGACGATTTTTTGCTCGTCCCTCTTTTGTCTCGTTTGAAGCGATAGGATCAAGCTCTCCTCGACCTATAGCAATGATTCTAGATTTATCTATACCTTCAGAAATTAAAGCTTTTTTTACTGATTCAGCTCTATTAGTCGAAAGAGTCATATTACTTTTATGATTTCCTTTACTGTCTGTATAACCAAAAATTTTAACTTTATAATGAGGATGTTCTTGTAAAAATTGTGCAAATTTTTTAATTTCATTATATGATGTTTTAGTTATCTTATCAGATTTATATTTAAAATTTAATTTTAATCTTTTTTTAGTTGGACAACCATCTTCATCAACAACTACTCCCTCTTGTGTATTTATACATCTATCTTTATAATCTAGAACTCCATCCATATCACTATCTAACGGGCATCCAAATTCATCAACAATAACACCTTTTGGTGGTGTATCAGGGCATCTATCCATATAATCATATACACCATCATAATCACTATCAACCAAACAGCCATTTTTATCCACATTTGCATTCAGTGGCGTATCTTCACATCTGTCATATCTGTTAATAACACCATCTTTATCACTATCCAAATCTGCTTCTTGTAAAATATAAACCGTTACCATTACTCTATTTGAAAGTTTTTGAGATTTTGCATTTATATCTGTATAAGCAAGGAATCTACCTCCTTGATCATAAATATATAGAACTTTTTTATCAACTTTATTATCAATAAATTTATCTTTAAGAGTCAGAACAGATTCTTTACTTTGGGTATCCTCTTTGAATTTATGCATTTTATAATCTAGCTTAGTTACATAATTTTTCGGATAATATGCATCTTCATTAAAATTGTGCCCAACAAGTGTAATTTTAAACTTTTTAGAAGCTTTTTGTAGTTCTTCTATCTTTTTAATAATCTGAATAAATTGTTTTTTTGACTTTTGATCTAACTCTCCATTATTAAATTGGAGTGCTTTAAAACGTAGAATCGACTCATATTTATCTTGATAAAAATTATCATCAAGTTCAAAAGGAAGTGATGTAGATGCATTTAAAGTTGAAAATATAACAATAGTGACAAGCAAAATTTTAAATAGCTTCATTACAACCCCTTACTCATCTACCGAGAGTTCAACTTCAACTCTGCGGTTAATATATTTACCTTCAGGAGTAGAATTATCTGCTATTGGTTCTTCTTCTCCTCTTCCTTCTGTTGTAATTCTATTTGGAGAAATTCCAAGTTTAACAAGAGCTCGTTTTACGGATTTTGCTCGTTTTAATGAAAGTCTTTTATTTAATTCTGCATCACCTTTAGAACTAGTATGTCCTACAATATTAATTTTATATTGTCGATTATTCTTCGCAAATTCTACAAATTTCTTAATATTTGCAAATGATTTTTTATCAATTTTATCACTATAATATGCAAAATTAACACCTAGATTTAACGAAATTGGGCAACCATTGCCATCTACGTTATAACCAATAGGTGTATTTGGACACTTATCCTGATAATCTTTTATACCATCTTTATCAACATCAACAGCACAACCATCAGGAGAAACTTTTGCACCTTTTGGAGTATTTGGACATTTATCTTCTGCATTGATAACACCATCACCATCACTATCTCTTCTCATCTTTATACAGCCATAAGGCATTATATTACTATCTAAAAGAGAATTGTCACAAAGATCTTTATCATCAACAATTTTATCATTATCCACATCATATTTTACAGGAATAGTATCAAGTACTTCTTGAGAATCACCATTTATATAGAGATTTACACGAGCGTCAAAAGCTTTTGTATCTCCAATAATAGCTATAGGTAAAAGCCCCATAGCATCTAAAATTCTATACTTAGCTAAAAGGTAATCATATTCTGCTTTAATAATCTGTGCACGAGAGTTGATAACATCATTTTGTGCTGTTAAAAGATCGAGAAGAGAACGACGACCTAGGTCATACTCTTCTTTATAAAGTTCAAGAGTTTTATCAGCAAACTTTTTGTAATCACGAAGATCTTTTAGTTGCAATTCTATCATTTCGTAAGCATTCCATGAAAGATCAAGTGCTTCAATTACTTGACGTTTTAAGTCTAGTTTGATTGCTACCTCTTGGTTTATCTTACTAACATCTTTTTGTACTGCTGCACTATCTGCAAATCCTCTAAAAAGATTATATGAAAGTATGACACGTGCTTTAAATCTATCATCTGGTTTATCAAAAGCATTTAATTTCTCCACATCATTAAAGTTTTGTGTTACTTCAAGATCAACTCTTGGATAGAACTCTTTTTGATGTTGTTTCCAAAGTGACTGAGCACCTTTTATATTATAACGACTTACTAGAAGAGAAGGATTATGGTTAATCGCATATTCGGCAGCTCTCTCTGCACTTTGTGGCATACTTATATTTAAATCAGGCTTTTGCATATCAGCGACTTGAGGCATTCTACCGAGAATTCTTCTAAAGTTATACTCTTTGTCACGAGTATTATTTTTTTGAACTGTTAAATTTGATCTCGCTAGAGAGAGTGCAGATTCTATCTTCTTTACTTCAGAATCCGTTGTAAGTCCTGAGTCATAGAGATCTTTTACTTTTTTAAAGATTTCTTCATTGATTTGAACATTCTCACGAGCAGTCTGCAGTAGTTCATACTCACGTAATACATTTAAGTATGCATTCGTCATTTTATATGCAATATCATTAGCTTTTTCAATATAATTATAAGCAGCTGCTAAAATTCTTGCTTCTTGGTATGAAACTTTATAAGTTGTACCAAAACCATCAAAAAGATTTTGAGTTAAAACAAGAGAAGATTCATAATTTCCATAATCTTCATCACGTACAGTATGATTCCAGCTGCTATCACTATTTTTAAACATTCCTGCTTTTGTATAACCAAGACTTGCTCGAAAATCCACTACAGGCAAATATTCAGATTCTGCAATATTTAAATCTTCTCGTGTTGCTCTATAGTTTCGCAATCGCTCTTGAACTACAGGATTTGTATCCATAACTTCAAAAACGCTCTCTTTTAATGTTAATGCTTCAAGAGCCTGAATATTTAAAAAAGTTATAAATAAAGCCATACTTAATTTTTTAAGCACACTAATTCCCTTCTCGAAATTTTTGTTTAATTATAACTTAATACTTGTGAGTTTTTAGTGATTTTATGTGTAATTTGATAAAAATTATCTACTTTTTTTATTTTTAATACTAAATTAACACATTTTAGTTATATAATTTTATATAATTTCAAGACTTTTTGTTTTATAATTATAAAAAATATAAAGAATAACTATGTATGTTGCGTCTTATGTATCTTATGTACCGACTATATCATCAACAAAAACAAACCTCCAAAATTCAAAAGAGGATAGTATAGCCTCTAAAAAACCTCTTTTTAATGTAGATACAAAACAAAGTAATGCAAATTCTCCAGAGAGAAAACAAACACAACAAACGAGTTATCTTTCTCGATATAATATTTTTCAAAAACAAGAAGAATCACAAAAAGACTTACAAACATTCGGAAAAATAAAAAACTATAATGATGCGAAAGTTGCTTATACTGAAAGTTCTCAGATGTTCTCACTAGCAAGAAAACCGAAACTAGCAATTGGAAAGAATAGTTCAATTGATTTAAATTTACCAAAAGAGGTTCAAGAAGTAAAAAATACTCTTTCAAAAAGAAAAATGGTAAATACCTATATTGAAAATGACAACTATTATAAAATTACTGCTGCGGCTTAACGCTACTAATCTTCTACCCAAGCACTACTTTTTATAATCTGTTTATTATCAAAAACTTTCAGCTTGTAAGCGTCTTGACACTTTCCATCTTTTATATCCAATATAGCAATCTGTAGAATTTTTTTACACTTTTTAGGGATATCAAAATGTCCTTTCATACCAGTTAAAAACTGTTGTAAAGGTACTTTTTTATCCATACCTATTACATTATCACGACAACCAGTCAATCCTATATCACTAAGATATGCAGTACCTTGTGAAATTTGAAAATCATCACTACTCACATGCGTATGTGTTCCTATAATTCCACTGACTTGTCCTTCAAGCAACATCATCATCCCACGCTTTTCACTTGTAGCTTCAGCATGAAAATCTATAAAGATATTTTCAATATCATCTTCACGCAACTTATCTACACTATTTTTTGCACAACGAAAAGCATTATCACAATAAGGCATTCCATAATGTCCCATTAAATTAAGTACAGCTAATTTTTCACCTGCAACATCGTAAACCTTGCATCCCTCTCCAACTACACCATCTGGATAGTTATGTGGACGCAGTATCTCATGTGTTTTAAAAAGTGGAAGAATATCTTTTTTATCCCAGGAATGATTCCCTCCTGTCATTACATCGATTCCATAAGAGAAAAGCTCATTGCAGTTTTTTGCTGTCAATCCAAAACCATGAGAAGCATTTTCATAATTTGCAATTACAAAATCGAGTGCTTCTTCATTACGAAGTTTAGGTAAAAAATTTTTAATCATCTCACGTCCTGGACGACCTACTATATCACCGATAAATGCTATTTTCATTATAGAACCTTTGGTTTTTTGTTTCTAAGATAATAAAGCGTTGCTTTAATGATGTCATCATCATCTCTACTATCTGATTTTATCGTCTCTTTTGAGTCATTCAGATAGGTAAAGGTGATGTTTTGACCATAGTTGGTGATGCTTTTCACCTTCTTCTCTAAGGCTAGCAGTTTAATAACCATCAGCTCAAAGAACTGTTTTGTAGGAGTATCAAGCTCTCCAAAGCGGTCTATCACTTCTTCTTCTATCTCATAGATCTCTACTGCCTCTTCGCACTGTGAGAGTCGTCTGTAGATATCAAGGCGGAGTCTATCCTCTTTGACTACCTCATCAGAAATGTAAGCAGAGATGGTAAGTTTGATATCCACTTTTATGCGTTGACTCTCTTTTGTGTTGCTCAGCTCTTTAATGGCATCTTCAAGCATTCTGAGGTAAAGTGAATAACCGATATTTTTGATGTGTCCACTCTGCGCATCACCAACCAAGTTACCACCACCGCGAATCTCTAAGTCATGGTGCGCTAAAACTGAGCCTGAACCCAAAAATGAGTTTGACTCTAAAGCTAAGAGACGTTTTTTTGCCTCATCGGTAAGTGCTTCTTTATTTTGGACGATGAAATAGGCAAAGCCCTCAACATTGCCACGCCCAACACGCCCACGCAGCTGGTGCAGGTCCGCAATACCAAATCTATCCGCTCCATCGACAATAATAGTATTTACCCGAGGCATATGAATACCACTCTCAATGATGCTGGTTGCAATCATCAAGTCATACTCACCCGCTTCAAACTTAAGCAGCTCTTTTTCTGTTTGAACGGCAGAGATTTTTGAGTGAAGCATCAGTATACGCAAGTCTGGAAGTAGTGCTTTTAGCTCACCCTCTTTGATTGGCATATGGTCAATCGAGTTATGCACATAAAATACCTGCCCACCACGACGAAGCTCACGCAATATTACCTCTTTGATGAGTTTTTCATCATACTCTTTTACAAAGGTACGCACCCCTTGACGCTCACTTGGAGCTGTGAGGAGCTGACTCATAGTTTTTATGGAGCTCAGTGCCTGGTTGAGACTTCTAGGAATTGGTGTGGCACTCATAGAGAGCAGATGCACATTATGGTAGAGCTCTTTTATCTTCTCTTTTTGCTTCACACCAAACTTATGCTCTTCATCTATGATAACCACACCTAAGTTTTTAAACTCTAAACCAAAGAGTGTATGTGTACCTACCACACAATCTATCTCTCCACTTGCTAGTCCTTTGATGATGGCATTTTTATCTTTTGTGCTCACAAATCTGTCGAGTTTTGCATAGCGAATACCAAGCTCGCTAAATCGCTCATCTAAACTTCTAAAGTGCTGTGCAGAGAGCAGCGTAGTCGGGACGATAAAAGCTGACTGAAAACCAGACTTATAGGCTGCATAGATAGTATTTAGTGCTATCTCAGTCTTTCCAAAACCGACATCACCACTAAGCAGTCTGTCCATAATATGTCCACTTGCCATCTCACGCAGTATCTCATCGACTGCTTGCTTTTGGTCTTCTGTGTAGTCAAATCCTGAGAGTTTTTGAAACTCTTCAAGCTCTTTTTTGGAAATGTTTATCTTTGGCGCTTCGATGAGTGCACGCGCAGCTGCTGTGTTTACAATCTGTCCTGCAATCTCTAAGAGACGTTTGCGAACTTTGGCTTTTAATTTTCCAAAGCTTCCTTTTCCAAGTCTGTCAAGAACTGGAATACTACCTCCACCTGCTATGTAGCGGTCGATATAGTCAAGATTTTCAACCGGCAGGAGTATCTTGTCATCACCAACATACTTGATAACGATAAAATCTTTTACCCCACCAAGTATCTCAGCCTGTTCAATCTTCTCAAAGATACCAACACCATAATCCTCATGTACTACATAGTCACCCGCTTTTAAATCATCAAGGAGTA
>Ga0256843_1002811_pt1 | contig 12511 bp, 14 predicted proteins | sample AlvinellametaG_FD_191572 | JGI IMG/M metagenome (GOLD analysis project Ga0256843, IMG submission 191572) | Pompeii worm associated microbial communities from hydrothermal vent at the East Pacific Rise, Pacific Ocean - Alvinella | ecosystem: Host-associated > Annelida > Integument > Unclassified ... | reverse complement strand
AAGATTCGGACCAATTATACCTCTACCGTTAACACCGTGACAAGATGAACAATTTTGCTTATAAAGTTGACTAACTTTAAATGCTGCAATATTTCCAGCCTTGTTTTTAAGTGCCTCAAGCTTCTTGTCCAACTCTTTTTGCTTAGCCTTCAACTGGTCTTCTGCAGCTTTTTTATTTTCAGCAGCAGTTGTAACCTCTTGAACAACAGCAGGCTTTTTAAGATGTACTTTTATCTCAGAAGCTTTTATGACTCTATGAATCTCATCTAGTTTATGTACAGCTTTATCCAGCGTATACATATAGTACATCGCCCAAAAAGCAAGAACTGTTGCAACCAAAGCTATAATGTGTCTAATCATTTTCCATTCCTTAATTTTAGTAATTTTGCGTTAAAATCGGCTATCTCATTAGCGATAGATTTAAGTTTAGCATCATCCATTTGTGATACCAATCCTTTCATAAGGACATTTTTTGCTTTTCCGGATTTAAAATCCATCAATTTTTGATATATAAAATCTCCACTTTTTCCAAGCAAAGACGGTCCAATGATACCGTTACCGTAGTCATCATGACATGCAGAACAGTGCACAATAAAATCATGACTAAGTTTATTGATCATTAGATTTATCTTTATCCTCTCATACGGAGATCTTATATGAAGATAAGCATCTATAGTGGTCCTCTGTTTTGCAGTATCTTCATGATACTTGTCTATAGATTTTGCCTCTTTTGACTTATCCTCTTCATTATAAGAGTAATAAAACTGACCGCTATTCTCTTTTGACTTCACTTTTTTCTCAGTCTTTACGGCATTTTGTGTTACTTTAATAGTGCCAGCTTGTTTGACTACCGCCTCACTTTTACCACTATCTTCACTCTTTTTATCGCCACAACCTATAAAAAAAGCTGCAACTACAAAAGAGATAAGTGCGATCTTTGTTTTACCCATTTTTTTCTCCCCCATATATCTGTTTATATGTAGCACGCGGAATAACTTTCAAAACATCCGTAGGACAAAGCTCCACGCATGCTCCACATCCCACACACGCCTCTCTAATCTCGGGCAATTTTCCGGTTTTATGGTCAACCATACCTATTGCCAAAGAAGGATCCGGCGTGAAAGGACACATATCCGCACATATCGTACACTCTTTTCCCTCAAACTTTTCAAGTTTTTTAAGAACTTGTTTTTGTAACATAACCTTTTCAGGATCGTTAGGATTGTCTATGACCTTCTTCTCTTTTCTCTCTTCAGGCGTTAAAACTTTCGTATGGTCAAAAATCCTATCGATAGCACTTCTAGGCACTTTTTCATTTTTTAGAGCCAAGCAGGCGTTTTCATTTTTAACGACTGCAACTCCCATATGAACCTTATCTATACTGTCGCTTTCATGATCCAAAGCTCCAGTAGGACAAGCAAGTATACAAGGAAATGCTTTACATAGATAGCAACCTCGTTTTTCGGGTATGATATATGCTGTACCGAAACCGGCTTTACCCTCAATCCCCTCAAGCTCTATACAGTCATATGGACAAACTTGCAAACATTGTCCACACTTGATACAAAGTGAGAGGTAGTTCTTCTCTGGTACAGCACCCGGAGGTCTTAATCTTAACTCTTTTGGCTTAAAATCGGGAGCCAAAGCTATTCCGCCGGCCGCTACTATACCCAATACTCCGAGTCCGCCGGCTTTTTTCAAGAATTCTCTTCTTTTTTTCTCTTCAGGTGTCATAGTATTTTACTCTCTTCCATCATAGGGTGTTTATCCTCCAATAATTTTACAGGCTCAGAAATAGGAGCCAACTTAGCTATAAAGTTCAATATGGATATAACTGGAGATCCATAAAAGAACTTTATGTTCGGATTTAACATCCAAACCTTATCCGCATATTGATAATCAATATATGGATTGTCACCGATACCGTCTCCATTTCTATCGAAACCTTCATAATCGTCCCAATAGTTCTGATCCCAAACATTTTCGGTAACTTTCATATTAAACGAATCATTCACAACATTTTCAATATTACCTTTTATGATATTTCTTTTAAAAATATTAGCAATACTCAAAGAGTGAAATTTTACTCCGATACTGTTATACAATATTCTATTGTTCTCTATATAGTCATGGGTTCCGGGTTCAAACGGAGACCTATCTATATAAAATCCTCTGGCACAGTAGATGATAGTATTGTTTTTGATTGTAAAATTAGAACAATCTTTCAAACCTATGCCAAGCCCTGTGGTACCCAAGGAGTTCTCTATCAAATTACCGGTGGCTATACTATCTCTTGAATACATAAAATATATACCTACACTATTGTGCTTATAAACATTGTTTGTAACAATATTCTTTCCGGCATACATAAAATGCAAAGAGTATCTACCATATTCACCGATATTGTGATCGATATGATTTCCATGTGAATACCATACGACAAAATCTCTTGATTTATATAGACGGTTATTTTTTATAAGGTTATCGTTGCTATACCACAACCTTATCCCGTCACCTCTTAACCCTAAAGAAAACTTTTTAGAAGTGATATAGTTACCTATCACTTCAGAGTTGCTAACCATTTGCAAGTCAATACCAAAAAGGCAATCTTTTATATCATTGTTTATGATCTTAACATGTTTTATTATGGTATCATTCGAGCCGTGAGCATTCTTTACAGAAATGCCGGCATCAACCTTTTCATGCTCTTTTCCGCTATGTCTTATTGTAAGATTTTTTAAGGTTACATTTGAAGATTTTATAGTTACGACAGTTCCTTTTCCATCCCCCTCAATGATAGCTTTTTTATTGACACCATCAATGATAAGAGGCTTGTCGATTACGATATTTCCTTTATATATGCCAGCAGGCAACTCTAGTTTAGAGCCCGGCTTGGCTTTATTGATCGCATCTTGGAGTATATTATCCGCCATCAAAACAGCTGATAATACAAGAACTAAAGCAACTATCTTTTTCAAATTACGCCTCTTGTTTCTCAGCTTTTAATCTTGAAATCAATGCAAGTAGCGACAACAAACTGATACCTATAAGAACCCAAAAGCCCCAAGTCGGATACGAGTGTGTCGTAAACTGAGCAACTTTACCGTCACCAAAAACGGTCGGAGTAAACGGTTTGATCTTAAACGCACCCCAAGCGTGCATATGGTGTCCGAACCAGTACAACCAATAAGCGTAAAAACCTAAAAATATGATCGGCAATGCTACCGGGATCAACATCAAGAAGTTCAAAATTTTATTGTCATAAAGTATGAAGTACACTAGAAGTAGTGCCAAAAATACTAAAGCGTATGGTGCTAACATTCTAAGATACGGAGCACCTCTTTTCATTGGATCCATTCCGATAAAGTGGTTTATGGTGTTCATCTCGTGAACATCGCCGCTAAATCCGTCGAAGTGATAATAAACTGGGATACCCTCAGGAAATGCATCTTTCGGATAGTTAGGAGCTTCCAAAGCAACATACCATATAGGGGCAGTTACAACATTAATTTCGGCATCGTTATCAATCAATGTTTTTAGATGAACCGTGCCGTTCTTTTTAAGATCCTCTTTTACCGGATCTGGAGCATTCGGACTAACATATCTTCCTTTTTGGTAAAAGTTCCAAACTTTTTCCATCAAGGGAGTTATTTTGTTTGCCTGGTCAGTGTCGACAAGCTCTTTTACATTGTGAGCAAGTACTGCCGGTATCACAAACCAATACAGCAACATTCCGAGTGCTAAAAGCGCAAAAATCCTTGATTTGAGTAGGGATTTATTCATATTTCATCCTTATAAGAAAATTATAGATAGTATTATATCAAAAATATAATGATTAATAGTTGATATTCGTCAAGTCACAATTGTGTTGTTTTAAAGAAAAACAAAAGGAGATGTACCCCGTTTATTTACGGGGTACATCTTTGGGTATTAGAATAGATTTGCGTTCTTATCTATCCATTTGAAGTATTCGATCATATCTTTTACTTGCTGCTTAGTCATACCTTGGTTAGGCATTCTAAGGTTGAAGTAGTTGATCATAGATTTAACATATGGCTCGTTGTATTTCTTAGCCGGATCAAGTATCCAATCCATAACCCATTTCTCACCGTTAGGATGTCTTTGAAGAACACCAGTGAGGTCTGGACCAGAACTTACTTTACCGATTACGTGACAACCACCGCAACCGCCTTCGTCAAATGCTATCTTACCTCTCTTAGCAGCTTCACTCATTGGAGTAGCAAGCTTGCTTACAAGTAGGTCTCTAGCTCTGATACCAACGTCTGCAGTCTTAACCATATATTGCCAGATCATGTTTTCGAAAAGGATAGCTTTTTCGATATCACCTGCTTTGAAGGCTTTATCAGCTAACTCTTTTTGCTTCTTAATCTTACTATACTGATCTAGAGCATCTTCAACTAGTTGCTTAACTACAGGATACTTCTCGTAGTGATTCTCTTTCAAGAATTTAACAACGCTTTGGATAACTTTATCTGTAGCTTCGTTAACAGCAACTGTTTTCTTGTACTCAGCCAACAACTGCTCTTTACTCATCTTAGCTCTCTTGATCTTCTTAGCACTTACATAGTGTTTATTTGGATCTTTAACTAGCAAGTAACCCATCATCTCAAGGTGAAGTGCAGAACAGAACTCTGTACAGTAGTAAGGGAATACACCCTCTCTGTCAGCTTTGAAAGTCAATGCAACAGTTTTACCTGGCTCTAGTGAAGCGTGTACATTGTATTGATCTACAGTAAATCCGTGAGTCTCATCTTCAGCTCTCTCTAGGTTTGTTAGGTAGAAAGTAACTGTATCACCCAAGTTTACATTTACGTGCTCTGGGTTGATGTGAGATCTTACAAGAGTTCCGTAAACATATACATGCTTACCTTTTCTTACTATGTGCTCTTGACCGGCAAGAGTTTTACCTCTATGTGGTTTTCCTGTGAAAGGATTCTCACCCATTTTATATCTAACGTAAGGCTTAATTTTGCTAACTCTGATAGCTACCGCTTGGTGAGGCTCACCCAAACCGATTGGTAGATCGTAGATCATTTGCATCTTTTTACCTCTGATGTCTATCAACTGGTGGTTTTGTGGATGCAATGGTCCGATTCTATCAAATCTATCGATTGAAAGTTTGTTAAGAGCTATGATATAGTCGCCTTGAGGATCTTCAGTTTTACCCTCCATACCGCAAAGGTGACCGATGTTATAGTTAACATTTACTCTATCTAGAACTTTACAAGTTTTGTAGCTCCATTTTACAACTTGGCTATCAACATATAGTGAAGTATATATTTCACCTGTCTCTTTCCAGTGCTTACCCATTTGGTTATGCAATGGTCCAAGTCCCAACTCTGCTTGACAATGTAAAGCTTTTTTCATATCCAAGATCGGAATACCGAATGGATCGTGTCCAGCAAACTCTTTGTTTTTGAAAAGTTTCATCATTTTTTCAAAGTCATAAACTGATGCGTGAGTATCAAGTTTACCGCAGACTACAACAAATTTTCCATCCGGAGTTACGTCAACACCGTGAGGTGATTTTGGCTCAGGAACAAGGAAAAGACAGTTGTTTTTAACTGCTACATCGATAGGTATAACTCTCATACCGTTTATAACTTTAACATTTTTTGGATTTTCTGCAAGTTTTGCAAGTTTTTTCCAGTTATATACTTGTAAAAAGTCGGTGTCATTTCTAGAACATCCAGCCTCAAATGGAGGAAGACCTTTTTCGATACCACCTGTATACATCTCTGAGTTAAAGCTGTTTGTAAATCCCCAACCGTAACTTACCTCTTTACCTGCATCAGAAAGATCCTGCATATATGGAGGAAGTTCTATAGTGAAAGATTTCTTAGGCTCAATTTTACCTTTTTCATGGTTAAATTTCCATACCGTAACACCACCTCTATATATATCAACATACTCACTCATTGGATGCCAGTTGTTATCTAGTGGTGCTGCATATTGACAAGCTTCCAAAATATACTCACTGTTTGGAGTAAAGAAAGCTCCACCGTGGTCACTTTTGAAAACAGGGTTTACAACGATCTGCTTTGTAACAAAGTCAGTCAAATCGATAACGGCAATTCTTGGGTTAGCTTTATCGTTGATTACAAGCCATTTACCGTCATACTTACCGTTTGTCTCTGAGATAGCCGGGTGGTGAGTATCACCCCAAGTTATCTTCTTACCTCTTATGTTTCCTTCTGCAAGAATTTTTTTGGTGTCATCATCATAACCCCATCCTTGCCAAGGCTCTGGTGTAAATACACCAATGTATTTTAGTATCTTCATAGAAGGTACACCATAAACCAACATCTGTCCGGCTTGACCAGTCGAACTGAAAACCAAGTACTTATCTCTACCGCCACTCGGTAGGTAAGTTTTTGCTGCCGCAAGTAAATCTTGTTGAGTAAGGTGTCTTTCCTTCATAACCTTCTCGAGTTCACTCTCGGCAGAAAGCAAAGTTATACCCACCATAGCACCAAGTGCAACAGTAGATATCTTTCTAACCAACTGCTTCATAAATCCTCCTTAAAATTTCCTGAATTATTAGCTTTACAAAACACGCATAATTCTATGGTTGAAATTATAGTTAAAATAATGTTAAATGTAATTGATATATATCAAGTCAAAAACGTGACTTTTTTATAATTTTATAATTTTAGAAACTTTTAAATAGTTTGCAAAGCCTAAATTTAGGGCTTTTATATTTTTCGACATTTAAAAAAATCAAAGAAAAAAATTGCAAAAAAATTCTATTTATGTTAAAATCTTATTAACAATATTAAAAGGATTTAACAAAATGGGAGATTTTTCAAACCAAGAGAAAGATTTGGTTAGTCAAGAGCTTGATAAACTTATAAAGATTAGAACTGATTTTTACAACTATTTAGATGCAAATATCCCGAAAAATAAGGACCAATTCGACTTTTCAAACCATCCGAAACTAGATGCCAAAGAGGTTTATCAACATTTTTACAAACTTGACTATCAAGCAAGAAAACTAAGAGGCTTGCTTGTAAACGCTTACGGTTTAAAGGCGGAATAGCACTATGTCTTATATCATCCTTAATTCTTCCAATTTCTTTCACAACTTAACTCTTGTCTCTCAAAAGATAGGAGGTATAGATAAACTTTTTGTAGTTTTAAAAGATAATGCTTACGGACACGGCATAAAAGAGATGGCAAGACTCTTAAAAAAAGCGGGTGCAAAAAGAGCGGCCGTAAAAACCGTCAAAGAGGCACTCGATATAAAAGAGTTTTTTGAGTATGTTTTGGTCCTTAGCGACACTTCCGAAACAAAACTAGACTCCATAGGCATCACTATAAACGACATAAACACGATATCCAAGATACCTTCAAACTCTTTAGTCGAGTTAAAAGTAGATACGGGTATGCATAGAAACGGTATCAATATAAAAGATATGGATAGAGCTTTTGAGTTAATAAGAAAAAGAGGTTTAAAGCTAAAAGGGGTCTTTTCTCACCATAGAAGCGCCGATGAATTAACAAGCGAATTTTTTTGGCAAAGAGAAAATTTCAAAGAGGTAAAAACCAAAGCTTTAGAGTTATCAAAAAAGTACGGTTTTGAAAAACCCTATTTTCACTCACACAACTCAGCCGCCATCTTTAGAAGCAACAACTTTGATGATGATTTTGCCAGAAGCGGTATCAGTATATACGGCTACCACTACTTGCCTTTTCCTTTGCCTAATCCGCCTCTAAAACCCGTACTCTCCTTATGGGCGGAAAAACTCAGCACAAGAGAGTTGAAAAAAGGTCAAAGAGTGGGATACGGCGGAGTTTTTGAAGCACCTAAGGATATGAGAGTTTCCACTTATGACATAGGATATGGAGACGGATTTTTCAGATATGACGGTCTTGGGGATTTAAAAGTAGCCAAAGATAAAAAGATACTCGGCAGAGTCTCCATGGATAGTATGACTCTTGAGAGCGAGGATGATGAGATCTGTATATTTGATGATGCTACACACTTAGCTCGATACTTTAACACTATCACTTACGAGATCATCACAAACCTCTCCCCTCACATAAAAAGAGTCGTGATCTAATATCAAGAGTTAAAGTAATCCTCGATAGTTCCGCCCTCTTCTTGAGTCTTGTCTTCCAAATGGGTATCGCTTTTGTAGTTTACGCCCATCTGCTTTTTTAACTCTTCAAGCCTTGCTATCCTATCTTCGGTACTCGGATGAGTTGAAAATAGTGAAGCGAACGATATATTTTTACCCGTAAAAGGGTTGACTATAAACATATGGGATGTAGTCTCGGTAGCTCCCTGTATGATGCCTTGCCTATTGTAGTTTTCGAGTTTTACAAGAGCGCTCTCAAGCCACTCTGGATGTCCCGTGAGCTTTGCCGCTCCCGCATCGGCTTCATACTCTCTACTTCTACTTATAGCCATCTGAATGATAGTGGCGGCTATCGGTAAAATGATGGCAAGAAGTATCATAAATATAGGATTGCCTCCTCGCTCGTCATCTCTTCCGCCCCCAAACATAGCTCCCCACTGCATGATATGGGCTATCCATGCTATCGCTCCGGCTATGGTAGCGGCTATGGTGCCGGTGAGTATGTCGTAGTGCTTGACATGGCTTAACTCGTGAGCCAAAACACCCTCTATCTCCTCTTCGCTTAAAAGATCAAGTATCCCTTCCGTGACGGCAACCGCCGCATGAGAGGGATTTCTGCCCGTTGCAAAAGCATTTGGTATCTTATCGGGGATGATATAGACTTTTGGCATGGGAATACCCGCTTTTTTAGCCAATCTTCTTACTATTGCGTAAAGTCCGGGCGCCTCTTTTTCGGTCACCTCAACGGCCCTATAGTGAGCCAACACCATCTTATCGGAATAGAAATAGCTAACAAAATTCATAATACCCGTAAAGATAAGAGCCATAAACATACCGCTCGTACCGCCGTAAAGCGCTCCTATCCACATAAAAAGCAGAGTTAAAGCCACCATCAAAAAAACAGTTTTAAAAACTTCCATCAATCAACCTTTTTTATACTATTTTTTAAGATGACTCCGTCAATCCCCCTTAAAGCCGTATCCTCAATCTCACTATCGTCTTGAATGATTTGCACTATCTTGGTATCGAAAAGATACTCGTTTGCCAACTTTTGAGCCGTATCGGAAAAATCTTTCTCAACAAGCGCAAAATCACACTCCAAAGCATTGCAAAAAAGCAAATCTTTTACATCTTTAACTTTGGAGGCGGTTTTAACGCCGTTTTTTTTGCACTCTTTTAAAAGCTCTATATCAAAATCGAAAACGGCTATGGAGTTTGGCGGAGTCTTATCTAAATCTTTAAGATTTATTATCTCATAAAAAGGTAAATGTTCGATAAACGAAAAACCAAACAGTAGCATATCAACCTTTACTCATACACTCTTTGGAGCAGTAGAATTTTCCGCTTTTTATATAAACTTCGCTTGACGAGACAAACGTCCCGCATACGCAACACTCCACCATATCTTCACTGTCTTTATCTTTTTTATTATCTGTATTTGAAGCGTCACCGCTTGCAATACTTTTGTCTTTAAAAAACACTTTATAGATAAAATATATTATCACACCGAGTATCAGCCACTTCATTATCATCTCTTTCCTTTAGGGGTCAGGGCTTGAATTTTGAATCAAACCTCACGACCAAATATCTTCTTTTTCCTTTTTGAATAATATCATAATTTTCAATTTCGCTCAACTCTTTTTCCACTTCGCTACCTTTATATAGCAACATCAAAGTTTTAGGGGTTATATACTCTTTTGTCAAAGTCATTAAAAATTTTGCGTCACTCACCGCCCTTGAAGTTATCAAATCCGCCTCAAAAGGCTCACTTTTTTCTACTCTTTGGCTCTTTATCGTTACATTTTTTAAACCCAGTTTACTCTTTGCAAGGTGTAAAAATGCGCTCTTTTTTAATATAGGTTCAAAGAGCGTAAAACTAACTTCAGGCAGGTACAAAGCCAAAATAAGCCCGGGAAATCCCGCACCCGTACCGATATCAACGGCATTTTTTATATCTTTTAAGTCTAAAAATCTAACGGGATATATACTATCCAAGATATTTTCAAACACATCGTCTCTTGTTTTAATACCGCTTACATTGTGGATTTTATTGTACTCCAAAAGAATATCCGCAAATATTTCGCACTTTGAAAAAAATTTATCTCCCGTGAATTCTCTTAAATCCCTATCCACTACAACAAATGCCCCATCTTCTCTTTTTTTGTTTTCAAATAATCTTCGTTATACCTATTTGACTCTATCACGATAGGCACCCTTTTTGTTATCTCTACGCCTTTGATACTCTCTATCTTTTTGGGATTATTGGTAAGGAGTCGTATCTTTTTGATACCGAAATGTTTTAGTATAAACTCCACCATCTCGTAACTTCTCTCATCATCCGCAAAACCGAGTTGGTGATTTGCCTCTACGGTATCATAACCCTTATCTTGAAGAGCGTAAGCGTTGACTTTATTTAAGAGTCCTATATTTCTGCCCTCTTGTCTGAGATATATCACCATACCGCCCTCTTTTTCTATGGCTTTTAGGGCATATTCGAGCTGGTCTCGACAGTCGCACTTCAAGCTTCCTATCGCATCACCCGTCAAACATTCGCTATGGACTCTAACAAGAGGAGTCTCTCCAAAAGGCTCTTTGTATATGGCAAGATGCTCCTTTTCTCCCTCTTTGAAAGCAACTATCTTAAAATCTCCGAATCTCGTAGGAAGATTGGCTTTTTGTGAAATTTCTATCTCTTTCATTATAGTTTATTCTCTTTTTTGATAAAATATGCGAAATATTACCAAATATAAGGAAAAAGTATGTTTAAGAGATTTAGAAGATTAAGAATTAATGAAAATTTAAGAAACCTTGTAACCGAAACAAAGCTCGATAGAAACGACTTTATATATCCTCTTTTTATCAAACCCGGAAAAAATATAAAAAATGAGATAGCCTCCATGCCCGGAGTCTTTCAGATGAGTATAGATGAAGCCTTAAAAGAGTGCGAAGAGCTCAAAAAACTCGGACTCTACTCTATCATACTATTTGGCATACCCGAAGTCAAAGACTCCATAGGAAGTGACGCGCTGTGCGACCACGGAGTGATAGCCACAGCCGTAAAAGAGATAAAAAAAGCCCATCCGGATATGTTTGTAGTAACCGATCTTTGCTTTTGCGAATACACCGACCACGGACACTGCGGCATACTAGATATGAAACATAAAACAGTCGATAACGACGCTACCTTAAAGATACTCGGCGAACAAGCGTTGGTGCACGCAAACGCAGGAGCGGATATGATAGCCCCAAGCGGTATGATGGACGGCATGATAGTCGCCATAAGAGAAGCTCTTGACAAAGGGGGTTTTGTCAACCTACCTATCATGAGTTACTCTACCAAATTTGCAAGTAGCTACTACGGTCCTTTTAGAGATGTAGCCGAATCAGCCCCTAGTTTTGGAGATAGAAGAAGTTATCAGATGAATCCCGCCAACAGAAAAGAGGCTATCAACGAATCTTTGGAGGATGAAAAAGAGGGAGCGGACATCCTCATGGTAAAACCGGCACTTGCCTACATGGACATCATTCGAGATATCAGAGAGAGAACTCTTTTGCCTTTGGCGGTTTATAATGTAAGCGGAGAGTACGCCATGCTTAAGATGGCGGGAAAAGCGGGACTCATAGACTACGATAAAGTTATGATGGAGACTCTTTTGGGCTTTAAGCGAGCCGGTGCGGACATCATCATCACATATCATGCCAAAGAAGCCGCAAAGATACTCTCAAATCAAGCGTAGTATAAAAACTTTTTCGAGTCGTCAAAGAGTTTGTCAAAAAACTTTTTGGCGCCTTCGATAACCTTGCTATCTCTGTCATAAATAGCAAGAATATCATTCATACTTTGTGCCGTTTGCAACTTTAACTTTTGCAAAGTGTTTTGATCTTCAAATTTAGGCATATCTTTCTTTGCCAAATCAACCCACTTTATCATCTCTTTTTCATCGGGTACGGCACTATTTTTCTTTATATTTTTTACAAATTTATCAAATATCGGCTTTATCAACTTCATAGCTTTTTCTATCTCTTTTTGGTCTTGCTTATCTATACCGTCGCCCTGGTAAGCTACATTGTAACCTAGCTCATGAGTTAAACTCATAGTGAGTTTTTTAGAATCACCCTCTTTGCCGAAAGATAGCTCACTCTTTTGGTCGTCGTATATAGACATAGATAGCTTATCGCCCGAACTTAGAGTAATATCGAAATTAAATGAGTTTCTAGTTACATTGATGCTATTTAAGTTTATCACCGATATCCTTTTAACATTTTAAGAAATATCGTCAAAAAATAAAAGTAGTTTAACTGCCCCTATTTTTCTCTAAAATAGGGGCAGTTAAATTTAGTAGAGTTTGTATATCTCGTCAAGAAGATTATCGATAGTCAAGTCATGGTCTTTCAAAAGTTTATTTAGG
>Ga0256843_1002810_pt1 | contig 12511 bp, 11 predicted proteins | sample AlvinellametaG_FD_191572 | JGI IMG/M metagenome (GOLD analysis project Ga0256843, IMG submission 191572) | Pompeii worm associated microbial communities from hydrothermal vent at the East Pacific Rise, Pacific Ocean - Alvinella | ecosystem: Host-associated > Annelida > Integument > Unclassified ... | reverse complement strand
GATGCCGGGCAGTTTCATCAGCTCGTTGATGTCATCGGGCACTTTGCCACCGTACTTCTCAAGGATTATCTGCGAGGCTTTGACAATCCACTCGCCCTTCGTCTTCCAGAGGCCGACGCCCCTCTTTCTGAGGAACTCCCGCATTTCATCAACCGGCGTGCTCGCTATCGTCTCGATGTCCTTGTACTTCTCAAAAAGCTCCTCCCAGACGCGGTAAGTTACTTCGTCCCTCATTCTCTGAGAGATTATGCAGTGGATAAGCGCCCTGTACGGGCTACCGATTAGTATCTTCTCCCGCGGGTGGGTCTTCATCAGGATTTCGACTATTTTCTCGGCCCTTTTCCTCTTCTCCTCCAAGCTCTCCTTGAAGGTGAAGCCCTCAAGGCTCAATGACCGTGATTTTTTCGCCATGAACTACCACCACCTTTCCCTCGGCTACTCTAACCTTTTTCAGGTTCTCGAACTTTTTCATATAAACCTTTTGCCCGCTCCAGTTGTAGATTCGAACCTCGCTCCCGAGAACAACGACGAGCCCCTTCTCGAAGGGAACAGCGTCATCAACACCGCGCTCGAACTCGAGCGTGAACTCCTCAACTTCTCCCGTCGAGAACTCGATTTTTGTCCCCTTATCCACCTTCAGGGGGCTCGGCTCGGCCAAGAGAACCTTGAAGGGCAGGGGCTTTCCGAGGAGCTCCACCTCAACGGTCTCACCTGTCCTCAGCTCCATTCCCCTGAGTTTCTCCCTAACTATATCCTCGAATCCAGCGGGAAGCTCGGCCTCGAATAGCGGCTTTAGAACGACCTTCATGAAACCACCGGAAAAAGTTGGGAAAAAAGACTAAATCTCTTTCCCTTCGCGTCTCCTCCTCATGATGGGGAGGAGTGCCAGGGCAACGATGATCCCCGGTCCGCAGATGCTTTTGTTTTGGTGTCCCGTTGGGGTTGTGGCGGTTGTTGGAGTCTCGTTCGCGAGGAGCTTGCAGGAGGCTACGTTAACGATTTTGATGCTCTCGGGGAACCAGTAACCGGGTATTCCCGTTGTTTTCGCGTTGTAGTACCCGTACCGCATCCGAACGGGGGTAGTGTTCAGGAAAAGGAGCGTGATGTTTTTCACCTGATGGTCCTTTTTGAGCATGAAGTAAACTGGAAACTGGGTCTGATTGACTATCAGAAAATGTCTTGGTAGCCATTTTGTATTGCTGGCGTTCACAACTATAAGGACGTCCGCTGAGGGGTAACCGGATTGTACTGCGGAGTTGTTTTTGAGGGACAGCAGGAAAGTCCTTGGGATTTCAATCTTCCAGTCGCGTATTTCGTCTGTGAGCGTGCTCCCTTTAATCTGGGACCAGTTCACGTTGGTCTTTTCGGCGCAGAATCTCTTGGTGTCGAGCCTTAAAACGTAATTCAGTTTGTAGCCGTCATGGGCTTCGGAGGAGTAAGCAAGAAAGCTCACGTTCACGTACCATGAACCGTTCATGTATTTTACGCCGTTGAAATCCACCCAGCTCACGTTTCTTGGCGCGTAGGGCGGAAGAACTGAGAGCAGGACCGGGGTAAAGTTCAGGAGGTAAAGCTGAGAACCGCTAAAAAGGAGGAGGTATTCCTCGTCCTCGTGCATCTCCGCCCAGCAGTCCATCATGCCGCAGGTAACACCTAACTGGATGACCGAAAGGGGAATTAAGGCCTCGTTCCCGTTGGACAGCACCTTGTACTTGACTTCATAAATGAAGCCGGGCGCTTTTACGGAATAAGCCGCCGATGCCATTGGGGCAAGGAGAAGGAGGAGAAAGAGGGGAATTACCAGTCTGGACATTTTTCTCTCACCTCTTCAATGTTTTTCCCGCGAGGAGAACAGTTACCGCGAGCAAAATCATGAAAGCAGGGCCGCAGAGGGGTTTTCTGGTTTTTGTTGGGTTTGTGGCGGTTGTTTGAGTAACTCTCACCGGGGTGTTTGACTGCCCCTGCAGACTGCACAGCCCAAAGGTTACACTGGAATTGAAGGGGTTCGGTAAGCCCCTAACCAAATCTCCATGGAGGTTCATAAGCCTGAGCAGGTCAAAAGCCGGCTTTAAATTCCCGTTCACGTAATACAGCGCGTAAACGCCGGAGGAATTATCAACCGGCAATAAATACTCCTCTGGGCCGAGGATTATCCCAAAACTGGGTCCGCCAGCGTAGTAATAGTTCCCGTAGTCAAATCCTGCGGTGGGAATTATCAAATACCCCTTCCCGTCCTTCGCCGCGGCTAACTTCCACCCCCAAACCCTCGGCGGGTAATACTTTGCCAGCTCAGTGAGGGGAATTCTTAGGGTAGTTCTATTAAACCGGAAGACCATGTAGTCGCTTTCGACTGTTCCATTAGCGACGAAACCTGAAGAGCTGTGAAAGCTGTTAATCAGCCTCCAGCAAGTTCCGTTAAGGCGATAGGCGATTGGGGAGTTTATTACCGGCGGAGACTCCTCCCAAAGAAGCTCGTAGTGGTTCCTCCAAACGCCAAACTTAAATTGATAGAGCGACCAGTCTGAAACGTTGAACTGCCTAATGGCGGTTGAGAGGTTCAAAAACCTCAGAACACCGTTCACAACAAGGTAAGGGTAATGATAGGGTATCCACCCTGGCTCTTTAGTCGTGACAATGAGAACCGCAGAACTGCCGTTTGAGACAACAGAATAGGAGAGCGAGACATAACGGGAGTAGATACCACCAAAAAACTTGAAGAAAAATTTACGAGCTGGAAATGGGGTTATCCATGTTTGCGGTGTTTCTGTGGTGACTGGGTTTTTCAGGTTTCTGAGGGGGTCGCCTTGTGGAGTGATTAGCCTTAAAACGTCCATAAGAGGTTCCAACTTCCCCTCTGCGTAGAGGAGGATTGGAATCGACTGGTTGGCCTGTAACTCAACACCCCTTGAAAAGTTAACACCAATGTAAACTTTTCCGTCGGCTTTCCAGTAACTCAAACGGAGCGGATAGATGAGGACGGCTTTTCTGTGGCAGGCTATGTAAGAGGCGTTAGTATCATTCCAAATGTAAACCACATCCCAGTACAGTACTCCGCCGAGGTCGTTCAGGAGTTGTTTTGGGTAGTACTTTAAGAGTTTCCATGCTGGAATTTTGAGGGTTGCGTTCGAGCCGTTGAACACCACATAGTTTCCCTCTAAGTGTCCAACCATCTGGGAATTTTTGGTGTAGTGAGTGACGACCACGGGTACTGCATAATTACAGGTTAGATAATCGTAGGCTGTGCCGTTTTTTGCCTGCCAGTGAATGATTGGAGCGCCGTCGTAAAAGAAGATGGTAAAATTGTTCGTTGGCCAAGATAGTGTTGTGTTCCCGAGCCCGTGAGTTACTCCGGGGAGGTTCGTCAGGTTCACGTACTGGAAGGTCCAGTTGGTAATGTTATCGAACGATGGGTATGCGGTGTAAAGAAGGCGGTATTCGCCGGGGGAAGAGCCGTTCACCAGCGGGTAGGGTTTTACGGTGAGGATGAAGTATGGCAAAATTCCAATACTGTGGGGTCTAAATCCCTCGACGGTGATTTGATAAGCCTGGAAGGTCCGGGTGCTGGAGGCAGCGACTCCGTGAGAAGGGATAATAGGAATTGGAAACAGGAGCAGGATAAGAAAAAGATGGGGACTAAACATACGGCTCATTAAGTTCCCTCCGGCACTGCTCTTGAAGGGTGTCTATTACTTTGAAATCTGTGCTGAAGTAGTATGCCAAGTTCGATGGCTTCCAGTCTATTTCCTTTAGTGCTCTAACATAATCTAAGGCGTAGTTGATTGCCTTTTGGGGATTGTGATCTCTGCAGTGTTCATAACAAGTGTGAATACTGGAATCACAGTTCATGCCTTCTGGACAGTCCCCTGGGCTGGTACAATGAATTCCCAGTACGGTCCTGTCGGCTTCCATTTCTATTGAGACAGTTGTTGTGGAGTTTGGGTTGTGTTCTCTAATCTTCTTGGGAAGTTCCTCGTAAACCCAGCGAACCTTCTCCACAAGCTTCTCGTAGGTATAATCTGAGTTGTACTCATAGTAGTTTGGCTGGACGAAAACATAATCAAAGTACTTACTTATAACTGGAATTGCACTGTTCTTTAGACTATCAACATCGCTTGTCCCGGTTGAAGGAATCCATATAACTTCCTGTTCATGATTATGGATATAACTTGACATCTCTTTGATAAACTCTTCTTCTTTTTGGAAGCGACTTTCGTAGTCCCAGTAGAACCCGAGACGGTTGCTGTCGGAGATGCTCAGGACACCGTCAATCCAATCTTTCCAATAGGAGTTAGCGAAACTCTTGGACAGGTTGTCTCTTGGATCATTACTCTGATACTTGTAAAATGGAATCGGCACGTAGTATCCCATGCCACTAATCCTCGACGAAATCCATAGCGCCAAGCTGGCACCATCTTTATGCCCGTCGCCAGTGTAGTTTATGTCTTTACCTTCTATATCAAGGAACACGACCCTATCAAAACCTCTATCCTTGAACGCATTGACAACCTTGTAGCTGGGAGAGAGTTTCTCCCCCTCAAAAGTCATTCTGGACTCGTACTTGGAGCCATTCCACATAATCCACCACAGACCAAACTTCGACATAATAAATCACCAATTTAAAGTAATTAACGAACCATATATAAACTTTTTTGTTAAATAAAACCCTCCAAAATAGCCTAAAAAGTTCCAAAATGAATCGAACTTAAGCCATGGTAACCGCTTTACAACTCCCAAATCCAATCAGCGAATAAAGAGCCCCAACCTCCTGAGGAGGAAACCCCGAAGCGGCCGGAACGGGGAAGCCCTTTCCTCTGCCCCGCCCTTTGCTTTTATAGTCCCCCATATGGCCCCAAGCAGGACGTGCTCCCCGTTCACAACGTCCTCCGTTATCTGCCAGACCATAACTCCGCCGAGGCCCTTTGCGAGGGCGTAGCGGGTCTTCTCCGCGACGCTCTTCGGGTTGTCGTAGGTCAGGAAAGTCCCGTTGGGGCAGTACGCCCAAGGAACCTTCGCTTCATCGCTCCAGAGGACGGAACAGTTTTCAATGAGCTTCACAATCGAGGAGTAGGGAACCTCGTCGGTTGCGTTTTCAAAGCTCTGGTAAAGGCCGAAGTTCCTCCCAGGAACGCCGGTGAAGGCCCGTCCGTAGAAGGGAATCCCAAGGAGAAGCTTCTTCGCTGGAACAATCTTGAGGTACCAGCTAACCGTTTCGTTGACGCTTCCCGGCCCGAAGCCGGGGTAGTAGAGCGGGGCGTTGAAGTAGGTGAAGTTCAGCCAGGGGCCGGCGTAATCGTAGGTCATTAAGCCGATGTAGTCCACGAGACCGCTGACTTTCCTCCAGTCAACGCACGAGGCGGTATCGGCGTCGGCCGGCGCGGTTACGGTTATTGTGTAGTCCCCTCCGAGCGTCTCCCTGAGCGTCTTAATGAGGGCCAAAAACTCCTCGCCACCGTTGGGAGCCCAGCAGGGGAACTCCCAGTCAACGTCAACGCCGTCGAGGTCGTATTCCCTGAGGATTGCAAGAACGCTCTCCGCGAATACCTGCCTTCCTACCTTAGTGGAGGCGAACTTTGAGAAGTTCTCGCTGAACGTCCAGCCCCCAACGCTCGCGAGGAACCTAACGTCCGGGTGGGCCCGTTTGAGCCCCCGGAGCTCTTCAAGGTTAATCCCGTCGGCGTAAGGGTCGCCGAAGACCACCGTTCCGTTCGCGAGGGGCCGGAGGAAAGCATAGACGACGAGGCTAACGTTATCAAAAGGAATCTCAGAGGGGCCGAAGCCGTCATAGAGTGCCCAGGAGGGGTAATAAACGCTCACCGTGAAGGCGGAGACGCCGGCGGGGGTCCATGTGAGGAGGATTAGAAGCATCACGACGGCAAACCGCTTCATGTGGGCACCTTAACGTTTGTTTTCGCCTTCAGGATTTAAAAGCCCTTCCAAAAATCTTTTAAGCGATATGTCTTTCGATATATCTGGTGGTTGTATGGAGAGGCCGACCTTCAGGGGCTACATGAAAATCATCATCCTCGATCTGCTCCGCGAGCCCAAACACGGGTACGGGATAATGGCCGAGCTGGAAAAGGAGTATGGGGTAAAATTGAGCGCCGGGACGGTTTATCCAATTCTCGCGTCGCTGAGGAGGAGCGGCCTGATTGAGGTCACTGAGAAGGGGGGGCGTGAGCGGAAGAGCTACGTCATCACCCGGAAGGGGCTGGAGTACCTGAGGGAGCACTCGGAAGAGCTTGAGGAGGCCAGGAGGAAGCTGGTGGCCTACAGAGAGTTTCTGGCGTTGGGGGGCGAGGAGATGAAGGTAGCTTTTAAGGAGCTCTTTGAGAACATCGAGGGGCTGGACGAGGAGCAGAGGCGCGAGGTCAAGGCGGCCATCGAGGAGTGCGCGAGGAGGATTAGGCGGGTTCTCCTGGGTGGTTGAGATGGACGCCCCCGACTGGAAGGAGTACTACGAGCTGATGGAGGAGCGGGCCCCTCTCGTTATTCACTACCCCATATGCGGCGGGGGCGAGGAGTGCATCTACCTCTGCCCCTTCGGCTCGGAAATCTGGGAGGTCGTCCCGATGAAGGTGAGCCTCTTCGGCCTCCGGTACCGCGTCAGGCTCAGGCCCTTCATGAAGAACCCCGAAAACTGCCGGAAGTGCTACATCTGCGTCCAGGCGTGTCCAACGGGGGCCCTGCGTCCTGTGGAGAGGCCCGTGAGGCATCCCATCCCCGTCCTGCTTTACAACACCCTCAAACTGCCGTTCAAGCGGAAATACGGGCTTAAATTTGTGTTCAGGGAGGAGCACGCCCAGAAGTTCCGGAAGAACAATTCCCGGGAGGTTAGTCTCTCCGGCGGGGACGGGAAAGAAACGGAGGGCCGATAACCCGATGACCTGATTTTAATCCACAATCGAAATCTTTTTAACGCTTTGTAGTTTTATACTCTTGATGGCCTATGAGTGTGGAGCCTCTCTTAATCGTCATGTTCGCCGCGGCTTTCCTTTTCTATGCCCATGCACTCCGCTCCTTCCGGAGAGAGCGGCTCTCGTTGGAGTCTCTGGCCGTCTGCACGGGCTTTTTCCTGTGGGCGGTGTTGGTGGGTCTCGCGTCCATTCTCCGGAGCGGCCTCCTGTTCATGTGCTCCCTGCTGAGCATGCTCGTTACCGCCGTCCTGTTCATTGTGTTCAGGGGAGAAATGCTGAGGGATGCGTACTCGGTAGAGGTTTCTCCGGATGAACCCCTCCGGCTCCGGTGGCTGCTCGCTCTGAACTCGTCTTTCTGGCTGTGGCTCGCGTATCGCCGCGGCCCGCGCCTGGCGGCCGCCCTGAACGCCCTCTCCACATACCTTATCGTCGTTGGGACGGTCGCGGTACTCACCCGCTTCGTTGACGTCGCGTTTCCGGTGGGGCTCTTTGCCGGTGTTTACGCGCTCATTGCGCTCCTCCAGTTTAGGGACGTTTACGGGGAGCTCTGCAGAAAGATGAAAAATGCTGAATGAAAATGCTGAGGCGGGCCGCGTTCATTTCTTCTTCCGGGCCCGGAATTTCTCGTAGCTTTCCCTGAACGCCTCTAAGACGGGCAGCCTCTCGCCCGCGAAGAAGCTCAGCATCGCCCCGCCGCCCGTTGAGACGTGGCTTATTCCTTTGATGTTGTGCTGGTAGATGCTGGCTATGGAGTGCCCGCCGCCGACGACGCTGAAGGCCTCGCTCGCGCCTATTGCCCGGAAAACACCGACGGTCCCCACTGCGAACTCATCGCGCTCAAAGACGCCCATGGGTCCGTTGGCGACGATTATCTTGGCGTCCATCAGGATTTCTCGGTACTTTTCGACGGTTCTTGAGCCGATGTCGAGTATCGGGTACCTGTCGAAGAGCCATTTCTCCTCGCTGAGCAGGTCGACTTCGACCCTCTCTCCGTTGTAGTCAACGGCGAAGTCAACGGGGGTCCTTATGTGGGGGTAGAACTCGTCGAGTATCCGCTCAGCCCAATCCACGAGCTCCAGGAGGCCTTTTTTCTCCATGAATTCGAGGGTCGCGTCCCCGAGATGGAACCCCTTGGCGAGTGTGAAGACGTGGCCGACGAGTCCGCCCGTTAGAATGGTATCTGCTTTGCCGCTCCTGAGCACGTTCTCGGCGACTCTGAGTGAGTCCTTGACCTTCGCGCCTCCGAGGACGTAAACTTTGGGCCTCTCGTCGGTTTCGTAGGCCCTCGTGAGGGCTTTGACCTCTCTCTCCATCAAAAAGCCCATGATCATGGGTTTTAACCTGGCAAAACCGACCAGAGAGGGCTGGGAGCGGTGTGCCGCCGCGAAGGCGTCGTTTACGACGTAGTCAATCAGCGGTGAGAGTTTTCTGACGAAAAACGTCCTCTCACATTCCTCAATGGGTCTGTAAAGCACATCCTCCGCCGCAAAGCGGAGGTTCTCCAGCATCAGGGCTTTCCCTGGTTTCAGCGCCCGGATCCTTTCCCTGGCGTACTTCCCGAAAATGTCCTCGACGTACTCGACTTCCTGGCCTAAGAGCCTGCTCAGGACCTCCGCATGCTGCTCGGTCGTTATGTAGTCCTCTTTGTAGGGCTTGCTCTGGTGTGTGCCGATGATGACTTTCGCCCCGTGCTCTAAGAGGTAGAGAACCGTCGGTAGTACGGCCCTGAACCGGGCGTCGCTGATTATCCTCCCGTCCTTCACCGGTGAGTTTATGTCAACGCGCAGGAAGACGGTTTTATCGCGGTACTCGAAGTCCTCCAGTTTGAACATCTCACCACCATCTTCCTGTAAAAAGGGCGAGGTTAAAAGCTTATTTTGGACACCTCCGGTGATAAGCCGGGGAAGAATTTTTATAGAATCACGCCTCACATATTTGTGATTACCTTCGATGAAATGCATGGTGATATCTATGGGTTGGAGTCGTGATCTTGTTGTGGTGGCGTCAAGGGAGTTTTTAACCGGTGCCATAATTGAACTCCTTAAACGGATGGGTTTTAAAGAACAGGAGCGCGTTTTAAAGCGCGGGGAATGGGGTATCGATATAGTTGCGATTAGGGACGACCCGATTTCCGGAACCGAGAAGGTTGTGATGCTTATCCACTCGAAGGGCCTGGCCACTTCAAAGGACGTCAACGTTTTCGCCGACGTGATTGAGAAGCACAAGGCGGACAGGGGGATACTCGTCTCCCCCGCGGGGTTCACCAAGGATGCACGGCTCCTGATTTCCAGGGAGTACAGGGGCAGGATAGTGCCCTGGGACGGCGATAGGCTGGCAACGCTCTTCCAGAACTACGGAATTGAGCCGACGGAGGAGCTCATCGAGAGGGCAAAAGAGCTGAAGAAGGCAAGTTCTGGGAGAAAAGGGCTGGTCTCGATAGAGCTGGATGCACCCCTCCTCTTCGACTTCTCCACCGATGTTTTGAAGAGAAGGGTCATCGACCACGTAACGTCCGCCTATCCCGTCAAGGCCGAGGAAATAGAGATCTCGGGTCTGCGGCTCGTCCTCTCCAGCGCCTACATCGTTTCCTGGAGCGCCGGCGACCAGAAGGACAGGGCGGTGGTCTTCTCCAAGGACAGCATAATACTCAGGAGCAGCTCCGACGAGAAGCTTAAATCCGCCGTTAGAAAGGCCATGCTCAACGATTCTTCGATCGTCGTAGCCAGTGAAAAGGAGACGGAGGTTGTGCTGAGCCCGAGTGAGGCTGTCCTCTTCTTCAAGGGCAAGGCGTCGCAGGAACTCAACATACCCGAGCTTAAAATAAAGGTGCTGGACAGGAAGAAGGTTTACGTCCCCAAGGAGGCGTATCTGGAGCTCGAGGTCGGCGATAACCGCGGGAGGGCTCGCGTTGATCTGAGGCGCTGGAAGATAGAGTTCTCGCTTGACCCTCTTCCGGACGAGTACTTCCTGAGTGCCGCCAGGGAGCTCGTTGAGGGCCGCGTGGGGGAGAAGATAACGTCCATGGAAGTCCGGGTCGACGGGTGGAAGATCAAAGTTCTTGGAAAAACCAAGCGCTTTAACTTTGAGGTCTCTTTCAACAAGTTCACGGGCAAACTCCTTGGAACGGACGTTTTAATGAACGAGGAGGCTATCAAGGACCTCTTCAAGAAAGCCTACCCGCGCGGCAAGATAATTGAAATGGAGCGGGGACGGAAGGTCCTCGTTGCGGACATCGAGACCTCCAAGGGTATCATCGTCGTTGAGCTTGACCTTACGAACGCGGAGTACCGTGAGATAAGAAAGCTGGTGCCTCCAAAGAAAGCTTTCAAGGCGATCAAACCCCTCATTGAAGAGAATTTCCCCGTTAAGGGCCTGAAGTTGAAGTCATACGCTGTAAAGGACCATAAATTCATCGAGCTGGAGGCGGAGAGCAGGGACGGAAAGGTCAGGGTGAAGGTGGACGGCCTCTCTGGGGACGTCCTCGATTACGTCGTTGAGATCACGCAGGAGAGGGCCCGTGAGCTCCTGACGGAGAAGTACGGCGAGCTCAAGGTGGTGAAGGTCGAGGAAGGGGAAGTCGAGTACGTTTTCACCGTTGATGACGAGCAACATCACGTGAAGCTCCTGATAAGCAAAGACGGCCGCCTGATACGCGAGATAGACAGGGTCCTGAAGAGAGAGGTCGTCGAGGAGATAGCGGAGAAGCTGGTCAAAGAGATAGAGGAGGAGGCGTCGATCAAGGCGATATCCCTCAACCAGAACTGGGAGGTTGAGTTCTCCGGCAGCAAGTACGTCGGAACGCTTGTGCTGGAGAGAGCCTCTGGAGAGGTCCTGGAGAAGAGGGTGCGGCACACTGAAATGGCCGTAAAGGAGAGCTTCATAGGGCACATTCAGAAGAAGTACGGCGAGAAGGACCTCCAGATCGAGCGGCTCACCCACTACGAAGAGGAAGGCTACATCGTGATAAAGCTCGCGGGGGCAGAGAACTACTACTACGGCAAAATCGACACCAAGTCCGGCAAAATCCTGAGCGAGGACTACGTCCCCATAAAGGGGATAGGATCGAAGATAAAAAGGATGCAGCTGGAGGGGAAGTACCGCTGATCACGCCATCAGCATGTTTTCTATCATGCGGATGGCTTCCACTATTCTCTTTTCTGGCTTTTCCTCGTTTCTGGGGATCTCAAGGTTTATCACGAGGCGTTCTTCCCTCTCGTTCTCAAGGTCGTATATCTCAAGCTCCTCGACCTCGACGTCCTCAAAGATGCTCTCCATCTCCGGCGTTATGATTTTCTTGTCGTTCCCGTAAACTTCCACTCTGACGACGTCGTCCGTCGTTGATGCCATGACCACGATCTCGTAAACACCCACCTTTTTCGTGAACCTCAGAACGCTCCCGTAGCCTTCAACCTCTTCCCTGAAGCCGAGCTGTTTCATGGTGCTGCGTATGGCCTCGGTTTTGCTCTTTATCCTGTTGAGAATTTTCTCTCTCAGTTTGTAGCTTTCGGAAAGGGCCAGCTTTATTCCCTCTCCCGCGTCCTCAATACCGCCCTCCCATATCCCGATGACGCGGATACCTGATGATGTTGGTTTGAGTTCGATTTTAATCGATTTGATGTCAAAGTCTCTCAAATCCTCTATCTTAAGCTCGCCGAGGGTGAGGATATCGAACTCTATCCTCACGAGGTTGCCAAAGGCCTTGCCTTTAAACTTCACCCTCATCACCAACCCTCCCTTCTGGAGAGGGTTTAAAAACTCTTCCATGGCGCGAGAAAAGGAATAAAGAGAGGAAATCCTCAGCGGCGCTTTCTCAGGAGCAGAGGCAGGGCCGCCAGAGCAACTATGAGTGCCGGGCCGCAGATTCCCTTCGTGCCGGAACCGCCGGCAGTGGCTGACGTTGAGGCCGTGCTGGTTGGGGTGTAGCCCTTTATGTTGAGTTCTTTTGTGATGACCTCCCTGTTGCCGTAGAAGTCAACTGCCACTATCTCGAGCTTGTACTTGCCCTCCTTCAGCGGCGGGAGTTCAATCGTGTAGAAGTCGTTGTCCGGCTTTCCGCTTCCCCTCTCGGCGGGGAACCTGGTTGCCTTTCCGTACTTCACGGGGTTGCCGTTTTCGTCAAGGATCTCCGCGTAGAGGTCCCGTATCCCGAGGTTGTCTGTGGCTGTTATGTAGGCCATGAACGTCCTGTTCGGCTTTGGATAGCTCGGCTGGAGGTACTGAATCTGGACGTCCGGCTTTTCTGTGTCGGCTTTTTTCGTAATGACTATCTGCGAAACCCCAGTTGGAATGGTGGCGTTCACCATCATGTAGTACTTGTCGCCTATCCGGCGCTCTCCGAGAACCCTGTAGGTTATGTTCGTGTGCTGCGGGTCAATCTTGGCCCCCTCGGGGATCATGAAGGTTATTGGGCCGCTGACACTTGTGTTGAGCTCGTTGACGAACTTTGCCACTGTCCCCATCTCGCTGTTGTACCTGAACACTACGAACCTCTGGGGCACCGGGACGCTCATGAAGTCGCTCCTGACCTTGTCCCCCTCGAGTTTCACCGTAACGTAGGGCATCTCAACGCTTCCGTTGGCGCTCACGATGACGTAGTT
>Ga0256843_1002809_pt1 | contig 12514 bp, 11 predicted proteins | sample AlvinellametaG_FD_191572 | JGI IMG/M metagenome (GOLD analysis project Ga0256843, IMG submission 191572) | Pompeii worm associated microbial communities from hydrothermal vent at the East Pacific Rise, Pacific Ocean - Alvinella | ecosystem: Host-associated > Annelida > Integument > Unclassified ... | reverse complement strand
AAAAAGAGTTAATACTTCTTTTGATAGAAGGTTTAAATACTGAGAAACTTTACCTATCAATATTACAAAAAAAGAAGCTTTACATAAAATGCAATCTGAAACAATAGAAAAATGATGAAAAACACCATCTTTAAGTGTATTTTGAAATTTGTTAAAATGAATGATATTAAAAGAGTGAATTACTGATGTATCTGAAAAAGAATTTGCAAATGCAATTAAAAATACTTTTAAAGCTATCTCAATAGAGGATTATAATACAAATGTTATAAATACAGCTAATAATGGGAACTTATCAAGTGATGATATTACTAGTTTAAAAGATTTAGTAGAAAAATGAGATACTCATATTTTTGAAACTACTATTGAAAAGAAAATAAAATTATATACAGATGATTGAGAAGAAATAACATATATAAAAGAATATAAAATATATATAAGACCAGAGTGTAATAATTTAGTAGTAGTCCCATGATCAAATAATTGAAAAATTTTAAAGGATTGAAAAGTTTTTAATATGGATATATCTAATCTTAATACTAAAACTGTACCTATCACTCTTATGATGCTTAAATGAGCAGTTGATGCTTTTACTCCTGATAAAGTAAAAAAATCATGAGTTACAACTAGACCTGATATTGAAACAGGAGGCTGAAAGATTACAGTTCCAGATACTTTACCAGATACACCAACTTTTTAATTTGACTTTAATTAAATATAATTTATAATAAAAATGTTAATAAAACAAATATTGTTATCTATACTTATGTTAAGTACATTAGTTTCTTGTACTAATACAAATAATAAATTAGATAAAAAAGAAAATACTATAAAAAAAGATATTATTATTAATGCTGAAAGTATTAATGTAAAAAAAATAGAAAATGAGCCAAGTTTATAATCTAAAAATTTATATGAACACATTATCAAAAATTTCATTAATTATATTTACTTCATTATTAGCATTTAATATTACAAATGCTGTTGAGGTATCTACTAATGTATTAAAAACACATTCATGTGCTTGAGCAAATGAATCTAGAATTATTTATATCACATGAGATTCTATTTTATCAAATGTACTTGATTATATTAAATCTCCTTGAGAAAAGTATGTTTGAGATGATAGCTCTAAAGTATGAATTTGGACATCTGATCCTAATTTATTGTCATGATGTAATACTTGATGGCAAAGAGTTAGTTCTTTATCACCAGGTTCTAATAAAGAAGTATTAGCTTTATTATGAAATTGTACCTTTAATAAACCAACTAATAATAACAAAAGAAAATTACAATTTGTTTTTAATGTTGCTAATTATGATATACTTTCATGAAATGGTATTTATGTATGAAATTATAATTTATGATATTATTCAGATATTACTGAAGTAAACAATTGAACTATACATGATAAATCTTATACAAATGTATGATTTGGTAACTTTGATCAATGATTAAATGAATGTTTAAATGTAGAATTAAGATATTGTTGAGATGGTATTGTTAGTAATTGAGAAGTATGTGATGATGGTAATAATATAGATTGAGATGGATGTAATTCTACATGTACAATGGTTACATGACCAATCTGTTGAGATGGAATTATTCAATCACCAGAGACATGTGATGATTGAAATACAATAGATTGAGATGGATGTAGTTCAACTTGTCAATTACCAACTTTACCTTGAACATGTGTAGCGTGAGTTACATGAACACAAAACACACCACTTTCATCAACTAATCCAAATTTGTGTTCAGATAATTCTCAAAGTGTAGTATATTTTACTTCTACTGTAAATGGGAATACAACTAATTACAATTGGTGATGTAGTGATGGGACAGTAATTCATACTTGATGAAGCTGTAATGCTGATTATACAATAAGTGTTCCACCAAATTCTTCGTCAAGTTCATGAGGATGAAGTTCGTCAAGTTCATGAGGATGAAGTTCGTCAAGTTCATGAGGATGAAGTTCGTCAAGTTCATGAGGATGATGAAATTATTGTTGAGATTGAAGAGTAGAAAGGCCAAATTCTAATTTAGAAATGGAGGAATGTGATATGTGAAGTCAATCAGATTGGTGATTTTGTAATAATGATTGTACTTATAGTACTATTACTATTCCTTGAACTTGTGATCCTTCAGTTAGTACTTGTGATATTACTATTCCTTGAGGTTGAACTATATCTTTTTGAATAAATGATAATGTAATTATATGAGCCTGAATGAATCCTTATACTGCTCATAATTTATGAAAGCCTTATATTCAGAATACGTCTAATTATGATTTTTATTTTGATGAATTATGTGTAGTTAAAAAAGATGGAAATTCAATTATTTGATCTGATTATTGTGAAAATTTATGATTAATAGAAGCTGGTTGAATAAAATATTTATCTATTATTCCAGATTTTGTTTGAGCTAAAATAACTACATGAAATTATTGAGATAATACGTTAATTACTACTATTAAACATGATGGATTTAGGTATGACAATGCTTATTTTATATCAAAATTAAAAGTTAGAGTTGCTAAATCTAGTGTAGTAACTACAGGTTGATGAACTAGTTATTTATCTTCTTCAAATAATGTTTGAAATATATCAAAGATATCTAATAATTGAAATTTAGATCCAGATAAAAATAAAAATTTTGTTTGAGTTGGAGTTTCAAATTGAGATGCTACTAGTTATTCAAAAGAGATTAATGATACAAGTTCTGTTAATACTGTTGCTTCTGAATGAGATGTTTTAAATGAAAATATTTCTAATGTGACAGATATTTCTGGAACAGCATATGGTGATACTACTACATTATCTGATTTTGAAATATATAATTGAATAAAAAATGTATTTATTTTAAAAAATACAAATTTTAAAATAAATAATGATTTATTCTCATGATTACATTGAGCAAGAACTTATATTATAGAAAATTGAGATTTAGAAATAAATACTAATATTACTTTTTCTGATAATATAGCATTTGTTGTAAAATGATGAAATATTTTGATTGATAAAAATGTCGATACAATTGATTGAACATATATTACTATAGAAAAAGATGGTAATGGATGAAATTTTAAATGAATTAATTGAGATACAACTAATAGATTATTAGTGAATTGATCTTTATATTGAAATATAGATGATTTAATTAGTCATAGAACTTATGTTAAACAAAATTCATTTAATCAAATAGATGTTTGAACAATAGTTAGTTTTGGTTCTTCATTATTTAGAAAAACAGCTCCATTGTTATCTTCATTTATTGATGAATATCAAAATGCTATAAAAATAGCACAATAAAAAGATGATTTCTATTTATAGAAATCATCTTTTTATTTAATATATTTTTGGTATAAACTTGTATTTTACTTTTTTCTTATATTCTAGATAATCCTTATCTTTATTTAAGTGATTTTCTTCTGTAATAGCTCTTAGATAATATATAAATGACCATGTTATTAGGCTAAGGAAAACTATAAAAAACATTTTATAATTTCATATATAAATATTAGAAAGAAGTAGAGGTAATCATCATATCCACCATGCTAAATTTTTAGTAATATATGCTGGATGTCTAATATATTTATAAGGTCATTTTGTTATAATTCACCTATTTGTTAAATTACTAGCTTTTAATCATAGAGATATTGATGCCCGTGCGTATATAGACATTAAAGTTAAAAGGAATATATTAAGTGTTATATGAATATATTCATTATTGAAATGAGGAAAACTAGAAGAATACCATCAGATAATTTGTGTAGTATAGGTATTAAATGGAGGATAACACATAAGTACTACTAACCATCAAATAATATTCGTATCAACACTTTTTATAGTGTTATTTAATTTTTTAGATTCTAATAAATATCATAATGTAAAGAATATTATATCTATAAATAGAATAAATCATAATATTAGAAAGAAAAGATATTTATTAAAGTAATTATAAAAATTTGTAATTTGATTAATGTTTTCTATAGCATAATAACTATTATTTGCTATATTTACTATATTTGTAGTTAACCATATAATCATTAATGGAGCAAAAAAACTTTTTACTAGCCAAGCTAATATTGATAATAATTCTTCTTTTTTTATTTTATATTTTATATTTTGATTTTTTTTAATTATATATTCTATAATTATTCTTGCTTTTGATTTTTTTTCTTCTTTATAATAAAAAGGAATTAATAATAATATATATGAAAATATTATTCATTTATATATGAAAATAGTATCGAAATGATAATTTATGATTTTAATATAGAAATCTTTTATAAAAAAGTTTTGATAAAAATGAATATGTGTATAAAAAAAATAAACTATGAATATAAAAAATATTGTAGACAAGTAATTTTTTAAAAAATGTTTCATGAAATATATGCTAATATGTATTAATTTAATGTTAATAAAAAATTATTAATTGTAAATTAAAATATTGATTTTATGGCTTTTTTCTCTATATTTAATTTTAAAGTATAAATTAAAAATATTTTTTATGAAAAAATGACATATATATTTTATAATGTGAGTTTCTTGAGCATGAAAATGAACTTTAATTGATTCTTTGAAAAAATTAGACTTAAATTTTCATATTCCACTTTCATATAAATCAAGAAAAAAAAGAGATTTTGAGATAAATTGAAAAGATGCTTATTTTATATCAAAAGAAGAATTTGAAAAGTGAATTAATAATTGAGATTTTTTAGAATATGCTATAGTACATTGAGTTAATTATTATTGAACAAAATATGATGATGTTATATTAAATGGAATAGATAAATGAAAAAATGTAATAAAAGAGTTAGATGTTTTATGACTTAAGAGATTAATAAAAGAAAAACCAGAATTTAGTGATGATTATTCTACTATTTTTCTTAATATTCCAGTTAAACATTTAAGAGAAAGAATTGCTAAAAGGTGAGAAATTATTACAGAAGACGAATTATTAAGAAGAGAAAAAAGTGCTATTATGGAAGAAAAAGAGGCAAGACTTTTATGTGATTATATGTTAGATGCTACTCAGTCACCAGAAAAAGTTTTAAAAGAGGTTTTAGATATAATCAATTAATATGAAAATACACATAATTACTATATTTCCAGAGAGTTTTGAGTCTTATTTTTCATGTTCTATTATGTGAAAAGCTAGAAATAAAAATCTTTTTGAATTGGAATTATATAAATTAAACGATTTTTCAAATGATAAATTTAAAAGGATAGACGATAGTGCCTATTGAATGCATTGACAAGTTATATCTCCTGAACCTTTATCAAAGGTTTTAGATTATATTTTTGATAAAGAAAATAAAAAAATACCTGTTATTTATATGACACCAAGTTGAGATTTATTAAATCAAGAAAAAGTAGAAAAATTTTATAATGAATTTAGGAGAGATTTTATAATCATTTGTGGTCATTATGAATGAATAGATCAGAGGATTATAGATTTATATGTAGATTATGAAATAAGTATATGAGAATATGTTTTAAGTAGTTGAGAGTTAGCGGCTAGTGTTTTTTTAGATGCATTAATTAGAAATATACCTTGAGTATTATGAAATATTTCTTCTTTAGAAAATGATAGTTTTTCTGAAAATTTTTGAAGAAGAAAAGAATATCCTGTTTATACTAGACCACAAGAGTTTAGAGGTAAAAAAGTACCAGATATTTTATTATCAGGTAATCATAAAAAAATAGAAAAATGGAAGAAAGATAATTTAAGATAATTTATATTTTTATATTTAATAAAAAATGGAGGTAAATTTAATTAATTTTGTAGACAATATATATAATATGATTACTTTTGATACGTTTATCAAATTTGCAATATTATATTTTTTTATAATTTGGATTTCAATATTATTATGGGTAATAAAAGATATTTCAAATAGAACTGATAATGTATTTTTACAAATTATATCTATTTTAATTATTTTGATATTTTCACCATTTTGAATATTTATTTATCTTTTAATAAGACCATCAAAAACTTTATTTGAAAAATATTATAATGAAATAGAAGAAAATTTAGATATTTTTCATCAAATAATAGATGATAGAATACAGTGTAGAGATAATGAGAAAAAATATAATAAAAAAAATAAATGACAAAAAAAATAAGACTCTAAAGTCTTATTTTTTTGTATCAAAGAAAGTATCAATTAATTTCCTATAACCCATTCTTTGTCTAAGTTCTTCATAATATTTAGTTCCAGGAATATATAATTCTTTTAGCCTTTTTAAAACTTCTGGATTACCATAATTTTCAAGAATTTTTTCAATTTCTTTATTTAATTCTTTTTCAGTAACTTCAATTTTTTCATCTTCATATAATTTATGAAGTATAAGTTCTCCTTGTAATCTTTTTAAAGCTACAGGTTTAACATTTACTTCTTTATATTTTTCTTCATCCATTTTAAGACTTTCTAAGTAATCAGATACTTTATGTCCATCTTTTGTTATATTTTCTTTTATTTCATTATATACTTTATCAATTTGATTTTTTAATAAATTTTCTCAAATTTCAAGTTTTGTAAGTTTTAATAATTCATCAATTAATTTTGATTCTTCTTCTAATCTAGCATTTGCTTCTTTAGTGTCTTTAATTTCTTCTTTAATAAGTTTTTTAAATCCTTCTAAATCAAGTTTTTTACCTCTTAATTGTTCAATAAATTTTTCTGTAAATTCAGGTTTAACTGCTTTTTCTATTTTTTTAATAGTTACTTTAAAAGTAGTTTTTTTACCAGCAAAATCTGTATTATGATAGTCTTTTGGAAATTCTATTGGGAATTCTAATGTTTCTCCAATTTTTCAGCCTACTATTTTTTCTTCAAATCATGGTACTAATAAATTTGAACCAAGAACAAGAGGATAATCTCTCATAGAAGTATTTTCCATTATTTTTCAATCTTTATCATAACCATCTGTATCGATAGTTACTCTATCTCACATTTTGCATTTAGCAGCTTTACTAGTTGTTTCTTCAAATTTAGTAAATTTTGTTTCAATTTCTGATAAAGCAGCTTTTACTTCTGCTGCAGTAACATTTATTTTAGTTTTATTTAATTTTATTTTTTTATATTTTTTATCTATTTCTATATTTGGAAATGTTTCAATATGAATTTTTATCTTTAAAGGAGATTCACTTATTATTTCTTTAATTATTCATTGAGCTACAGGCATTATTTTTTCTTCTTTTAGTGCTTTTCTATACATTGCATCAATTGCCATATCAATCGTCATTCTATGAATAGCTTCTTCTCAATATTTTCTAACTAAAATATTTTCTGGAATTTTTGCTCATTTTCTAAATCATTGAATGTCAGCATTTTTTTCAATTTCAGCAATAGCATCTTTTCTGTATTTAGCTATATTTTTAGTATCTTCTTCTACAATTAATTCAATTATTGAATTTGGTAGTAAATTTTTTTCTATTTTCATAGTCAAAATTATTGTTATTTATAAAATATGACGGAATTATATATAAAAAGCTTTATATATCAAGTTTTAGAATAACAAAAGGAACTAATATAAAATATTAGTTCCTTTTGTTATTTAATATGTTCATAATTTATAATTATAATGTCATGTATCTTTATCAAATTCATAAATAATTCAATAATTTTTATATTGTTGATAATCTATAGGTAAATATTTAATAAATCATTTTTTATATAGTTCTAGTGCATTTATAGAATGTTTTCAATATTTTTTGAAATATTTTTTATCTGCATTTTCTATATATTTTAAATTTAATTCACGTATAGCTTTATTTAGATAATTTCAACAATCAGTATCTCATAATCAATTTTTTTCTTTATCTTCATTAAATTTTCATAATAATTTATCTCTAGCATTTCATATATTTTTAATTATGTTTTCATTTAATGGAATTTTTTTCTTTATAAAGATATTTATTCATAAATTTTTAAGTGTAGATGAAAATTGTTTACATATAGGATCTTTTTCATCAATGCTTTGAGCTATATTTAAAAACATAAAATAAGATTTTTCTCTTTCTCATCATTTTCAGGTCATTATAGCAGCTAGAATTTTTGATCATTTTATAGAATCTTTATTTGCACTTGTTATTTTATAATATAACGATGCTGTTTTAGGGTCTTTTTTATAGAAGTGATAAATGTATGCTAAGTAATAAGGAATTTCATATTCTTTACATGGATTTTCATATTTTTTATCTGTCCATATTTTTTTTAGATTTGTTTCATTTTTAATTAAGTTAATCTTTTTTAAATTACAAAAATTTTTAATTCATTTTAATCATAACATTACAGCTTGATTTATATGTTTTTTTTGTTCTTTTATAGTTAAATTTTCATACCTTTCATTATAATCTGGTAGTAAAAGTTCTCATATAATATAAGGATGTTTGAAATATGGATTTAATTCAGTTATTATATTAAGCATTGAATATAAATATTTTTTATATTGTGCAGAAAGTGTATTTGATCAAATATATTGAATAGATTCTAACCAGTATATATCAGCTCTTAAATTCGAAAAACCAAATGAAGTATATTTAGCAATATTTATTTTTGGTAAAAATTCTGGGTGATTTACAAGATTTTTTTTAATTTCATTATATTTAGAATAATTTAAATTATTTATTTTATAGAAAGCAAAAAGACTAATTATAATTAGTATTAATATAATTATTTTTATTATTTTATTTTTATTATTAGTTTTCATTTTTTTTTATTTAAATATCATCTCAATCAATATCTATAGTTAATTTTGGGTTTTGTTTGCAGATATATAATCTTCTATCCTTACCTTCTCAAATACTTTTAGTATATATTGATTTATTTTCCATTTTATGAACAATCGAATGAATTTTTTTTCTTTCATATGAAGAAAAATAAGGTAATTTTATATCTTTTCCTGTTTTTTCTAAAAAAGAAATTTCTTTTTTAATAAAATCAAATAATCTATCATCTTTTGTTTTAATATAATCATTTACTTCAAGATGTAATTTGATTTTTTCTCAATATATTTTTGAAATCATTAATTTTATTATATTTTGAATAGCATCTAAATTTTTACCATGAGGACCTATTATTAATCATGAATCTTCTGTTTTTATTTTTATATTAAAAATATTAGAATCATCTTCTTTGTTTAATTCTATTGAATCTATTTTAATATTTAATTTATGAAATAATTCGTTTATTAGTGCTGTAAATTGATTTTTCATAACAATTATTATAAATTATGTAAAATTTTGAAAAAGATTAATAAAAAAAACTATTTTGACAAGTTTTTATATTTTTTTGACTTTTTTTAAAAAATACTTATCCTACCCCAAAATATTTCTTTATTTATTCAGTAAATTTAATTAATGCCAAATAAAAAAACAGTAGTAGATGATTATTATTCAAAAGTAGCTTCAAAAGATGATTGAGCTTGAAAAACAAAAGTTAAGCCAAAAATAGTAGCTAAGAAAAAAATAATAGTTAAAAAACCAAAAGTAGCTTCAAAAGAAAATGAGGCTGTTTCAATGAATCAAAAAAAATCAAATACAAATAATAAAACATTTGTAAAAAAAGATAATTCAAATAATAAAAAGAAATGATTTGTTCAAAAAATGGAAGTAGTAAAAAGGGAAGATAATAAGCCTAGGAAATTTACTATTATTAAAAGGTGAGACCCAGATTATGTGGATAGAACTAAAAAACCAAGATATAACTCAAATAGATGAAGTAATAATACTGACAATGTAGATAAAAAAGAAAGTGATGTAAAATTTAAAATTAGATGAAATTGAGATTCATCTTCATCTAAAAGATTTTGAGCTAATAAAAAGGCATGACAATCTAATAATTATAATGATAAGAAAAAATCATCTTTAGCAGGTGGTAATAAAAGAACTAGATGAAGATTTAGTTATTGAGCTGATAATGATTGAGCTTTTATAAGATCAAATAAAGTTAATAAAAAAGAAGAAAAAAAGATAGAAGATATAAAACAAAATCTTGTAGAAAAAAAATGAGAAACAGTAGTAGTATGAGAAACTTTAACTTTAAAAGAATTATCTGAAAAAATTTGAGTAGTATTACCAAAATTAATGGCTGAATTCATGAAAAATTGAATGATGGTAAATATTAATTCAAAAATAGATTTTGAATCAGCGGCTATTGTTGCTGAAGCATTTGAAGTTAAATTAGATAAGGATAACTCTGATTGAGCTTCTGTTGAAGATATTTTCACATGAGATATAAAAGAATTACTAAAGGAAGAAAATCCTGAAAAATTATCATTAAGAACACCTGTTGTTTCAATAATGTGACATGTAGATCATGGTAAAACTTCTTTATTAGATTATATAAGAAATGAAAAAGTTGCATCATGAGAAGCTGGTTGAATAACTCAAAGTATTTGAGCTTATCAAGTTGAAACTGAAAATGGAAAAATTACATTTTTAGATACCCCTGGTCATGAAGCATTTACAATAATGAGAGCAAGATGAGCTAAGTCTACTGATATTGCCATTTTAGTAGTTGCAGCAGATGAATGAGTAAAGCCTCAAACAATAGAATCGATTAACCATGCTAAAGAGGCAGGAATTCCAATAATAGTTGCTATAAATAAAATGGATAAGGCTTGAGCAAATCCAGATCATGTAAAATGACAATTAGCAGAAAACTGATTAACTCCAGAAGATTGGGGTGGAGATACTCCTATGATTCCTGTTTCAGCTCATACTGGTTTTGGTATTGATGAGTTATTAGAAATAATTTTACTTACTGCAGAAATTCAAGAATTAAAAGCTAATCCTGATAGATCATGAATAGCTACTGTTATAGAATCACATTTAGATAGTAAATTAGGTCCAGTAGCAACAGTTCTTATTAATACATGAACAATTCATATGACAGATAATGTTGTGTGTCAAGATTCATATTGAAAAATTAAAGTATTAAAAAATTATAAAAATGAATCAGTTAAGTTTGCTAAGCCAGGAGAACCAGTATTAATAGTTTGATTAGATAAAGTTGTAGATGGTTGAGATATTCTTCAAGCAGTTAACTCAGTTGAATTAGCTAAACAAAAAGCTGAAGAATATAGAGTTATTATTGCTAAACAAAAATTAGCTTGAGCTTCTGGTCTTGCATTATTAATGTCAAAAATAAAAGCTTGAAATTTAAAGCAATTAAAAATTATATTAAAAGCAGATACTAATGGTTCTTTAGAAGCAATTAAATGAGCTTTATTAAAATTATCAACTCCAGAAACTACGGTTTCAGTAATACATGCTTGAGTTTGATCTATTACAGAATGAGATATAGTTATGTGACAATGAAGTTCTGCTATATTAGTTTGATATAATGTAAAGGTTTTACCTACTGCTGTTTGAGTATTAGATTCTTCTAATGTTGAATATATAAGTAGTGAAATTATTTATCATATTACTGAAAGAATAGAGAAGATAGTTACTTGAATGCTTGATCCTAAAGAAATAGAGGTAGAGTTAGGTAAAGCAAAAGTATGAGGAATTTTCTTTACTTGAAAATGATTCATGATAATTGGTCTTAATGTTTGACCAGATAGTAATATTGAAAAAGATGCTCAAGTTAGAATAATTAGAAAAAAGAAATTTATTTGAAATTGAGTTATTGATTCATTAAAAAGTGGTATGATAGAAGTAAAAGATTTAGAATGACCAGTTGAGTGTTGAATCAACTTAAAAACCAATGTAAATATTGAAATGTGAGATGATTTAGAAATTCACAAAATTATAATAGAAAAATAATATAGTATTTTAAATACTATATTATTTTTTGTTTATTTAAAAAAATAATGTTATACTAATATAGTATTATTAATAATTAAATATTATGAATATTTTAAGTTGAATTTGATTATTGTCTGATTTAAATAAATCAGAATTAGCTAATTTAGCATTATTTTGCCAAGAAAAACATATTAAGGCTTGAGATATTATCTTTTATGAAGATGATAATGCTACAGCTATGTATATTTTAAAAAAAGGTACTATAGAGATAACTAGAAATATTAAATGATGAAAAGTTGTTTTATGAGAAGTTTATGCAGAAGAGATTTTATGAGAAATGGCTTTATTTTCTGATAGAACAAAAAGAATGGCTACAGCTACTGCTTTAACGGATTGTACATTAATAACCATTTTATGATTTTCTATTGCTGAATTAACAGAGAAACATCCTGAATTATTAGAAAAAATACAAATTATTATAAATGATAGAATTATTTCAAATAAAAATAAAATTAATTATTCTTATTTTTAATTATATAGTCAAGCTTAAAATATTATTTAAAAGACCAATATAAAAACTTTGAAAAAAGATTTGCATTTGGTCTTTTTTTGCATACAATACCCGCACTTCATAATTTTAATCCAATTTATTTATGTCAAATAAAGAAGATAAAATAGAGGTAGAGTGAACAATTACTAAAGCTCTACCTGGCCTGGTTTTTGATATTCAATTACCAGAAGAGTTTTGATG
>Ga0256843_1002808_pt1 | contig 12514 bp, 19 predicted proteins | sample AlvinellametaG_FD_191572 | JGI IMG/M metagenome (GOLD analysis project Ga0256843, IMG submission 191572) | Pompeii worm associated microbial communities from hydrothermal vent at the East Pacific Rise, Pacific Ocean - Alvinella | ecosystem: Host-associated > Annelida > Integument > Unclassified ... | reverse complement strand
TTTTTTGTACAAACGGCTTTAAAATGTAAGTAATTTGCTAATAAAATGTAAGTATTGCTAAGATTATAAGTATTTTAATAAACTTTGCTAACATTTTAAAAACAAATACTTAATACTAAATGTAAACCAAAACCCCATAATCAACCAAACACAAAACCAATCAAAGAAAAAGAACACGCAACAAAAGTACTCGATATTATTATAACATAGCATACTGCGATCTCTTTTAATATCTTCTTCACGCTATGTATGAGTTCCTTTTTGCGTCTGCTTCAGTCTTAGAACTCCCAAAATAAAAACTAATCACACCGGCAGTATAAGTGTTCATACTTCCTAGAATAAACATGAGTACCTCTTTGTCTGCTACAGCGTCTTTGAGATTTTCAAATGCTATCATATAGTCTAGTGCTACTGTTCCTATTACTATGAACCAAGCGAGAAGGCTTCCTGTATTTCGCACCAGCCAATCTTTTGAGGCTACGAGGTTAGAGTTCATCTCTCTTGCACTCTGTTTGTCTTCCAGGTATATCTCACTCTCTTTTATGTCGTTCTCTCTCATCTTTGCCTTGTATGCGAGTTCAGTTTTTAGCTTTTCATTCTCTTTCTCTGCTCTCTCTTCATCGCTTGTTATGAGATCATCTGCAACCTTGCCGACTGTCGCAACTATTCCATCATTTAAAAAATCTATAAATCCCATTTTATACTCCCAATGTTCTATTTATCCAACCAATTAAATATTTTTTATTCTTTGGTCGTATTTGTGTAATGTGCACATATCGCGCTATTTTTGCAACCCTAAAACGAAGCAACAATAGCTCCTCTTGTGTGTTGTTTATATTATGTAATGTTTTTGCACCAATAATGCCATCAGGGTGTGAATCTACACACAATTGCATAATCTTACTTGCAGTTCTTACACCCATATTCACAGCAGTGTCAAACAGATCAAAAGCAACATTTTGTGACTCAATATCATCTGCTTTAAGTCTGTCCCAGTAGTCTCGTTTGTAGATAGCCTTTGCCTCATCTTGCGTTAGGTTTTTAATATCTACACTCGGGTAATATCTTTTAGATATACCATACTTCGTCTCTCCACCTGCATCATCTGGATCAAAAACATACCCGCCCTCATTTACGAGCGTCTTCTCTATAGCTTTATTAAAATCTGCCATAATTCTCTCCTTAGTTTAGTTTTCTATCTCTACACTCATCTTCCAGCCACCATCAAAAGAATGGTTGACAGACTTTATGGTGTATTCGCCATCATCTTCGCCAGCTCCAGTGAGCTTCAACATACCACCTGCATATATCTCCCTCCCGTATGTACTTAGTGTGCCACTTTTTGTGCCTCTGTTGGCACTTTGGAGTTTTGCTTCTGCTTTTTTAGTCGCCTCAGCTGCGCTTTTGTACTGTCCTTTTATCTTCAGTACAGGGTCTCCACTTCCTACAGTCACACTCTGGTGTTTGTTCTCTTTAGTGTCTTGCCACGACGCTTCACACGATGCGTAGAGTCTCTTATTTGAGTGTTCTATGGAGTATCTCTCACACTCGCTAACATCAAGCTCAAATACAGGAAGCTCATCAGAAACTTTATTCTCTTTTATGCGCTTGAGAAAGACAAGCGTGCCGTTTTTGATGGAAAATATCGCATTATAATCAGTTGCTAGTCGCTTCATCATATGCAGATCACTCTCATTTGTCTGGCTGAGATGCTGCACTAACATATCATCAAAGTCACTTTTGAGTTTGAGAGAGTGTCGATCTGCTACTATTTTTGCTACATCTTTGAGTGATACTTTCTCGTAGCTTGTGTCTCTCTTTTGCTTGAGTGAAGCAGAAAAATTTGCAGCTGTTGCATTGATAGTAAGGGAGTACTTCTCTTTTGTAGTATTTTGCACACAAAAAAGACCACAGTAAAAAAGACCACTCTCAGCATAACCTAGCCAGAGCTTTATCTCATCTTCATACTTTGGACGCGTAAAGTCTCCGGCTGCCTTTATGACTATCTCATCACTCTGGTTGCCATCTTCATCGCTGAATCTGATGGATGCAGAGTTCTTTTGCAATTGAGCAGTTATATCTTTGCCATTTACTTCTATCTTAAATATCGGAGTCATTACCACAGTGCCTTTGTTGTCTCTTGTGTTGTTGTTATCTCTGGCAAGAATACAATATCACCGGCTTTGAGCACAGCATTTTCAAGTAAGTGCTCATTTGCATCAAGTACAGCGTCTATCACATCTGCGTCAATACTACCGTAGTTCTTAAAGACAATAACATCAAGTCTGTCACCATCATTTGCTTTGTATTTATTCATTCAAAATACCTCCTCATTGATATTAAAAACCCTTGGTAGCGAAACTTTCCATCTTTAAAAAAGCCGCTCTTTGTGCGTGACATACTTTTTATGGTTACTTTGTAGCTCTCTCCGGTTCCAAGCGTGAGTCGAACAGGGAGCTGCTCTTTTGCCATATCTTCAAAATCTTTTAAGATATTCACGCTCTGTAAGATGAGTTTTCCGTTAAAGTTGACATCTTCTTCCCACTGTCCACGCTTTTGTGTGTACTCGTGGTTACCTATTCGCTTTTGAGTGTCAAACGGAAAGTTGAGCTTATGTGAAATGTCTGCTATATCTTTGTTGTTCAGATCAAAGATAAAATCCCCTACTTTTGCCAACATCTATATCTCCTCATCTTCAAAGCTTCTGTTCCTGCGTGAGCTATTCATCTCACTTACTACACGCTTTACATGATGTGCTATATCTTCTGGATCTCCACTTTGTACCTGGACAGTAATGTTATATTCGTTGTGATGCTGCGATGTTTTTCTAATGTTGCTTACACTTGAGTTGTTTACACTTCTAGGCTGTTTTGTAGTGACTACAGGTGTGATCCGTGTTGTCGATTTTTTAGAGACTTTTTTCTTTTTCTTATCATCACCAAGACCAGCTAATGCGATCGGCTTTGCCGAAGTTTCTTCACTAAAACCAAAAAATCCTGCTATGCTAGAGCCTATGCTCCCAATATTCTTAGCAGCAGAACTAAGCCAGTCAAACTTCGACTCAAGCCAGTCAAACATAGCTCCGTACCCTTTTACAACAAGATCAAGAGGAGACCACGAAAAAGCCTCTTTTATAAAGTCAAACGATAAGGAGACTATGCTCTTTAGTCCATCCCACATTTCAGAGAACCATTTGCTTATTGGTTCCCAGTTGTCATATATCAAGTATGCTGCACCGGCAATAGCTGTAACTGCAGCTATTGCAATACCTATAGGACTTATAACAAATCCTGCAGCAGCACTAACAGCACCAAACCCTGTTGCAATTGCAGGAAGTGCAAATCCTATGGCACTAATAGGTATAAGGACAGCTCCGGCAACTGTTAGCAGTGTGCCAAGTCCAGCGGCAGTGTAGGCGATAACCTTTGTTGCTGTCTTATGCTCTTGTGTAAATGTCTGTACGGAGCTGATGATATCACCGACAACTGTCGCCATATCTGTAGCAACAGGTGCAAAAATGCTCCCTATCGTAGAAGAGAGGTTTGTTATCTGGTGATTGAGTATCTCAAACTCATGTCCTTTGTTTCTACTTTTTGCCATTATCTCTACATTTTGCATAGTTGCAGCATTGAGCTCTTTTTGCGATTTTGTTAATGCATCTGTTTTATCTACAAGAGCATTTACTATTTTTACAGCTTCACTACTTCCAAAAGCTGCTTTGAGTTCTTGCTGTGCTTTTATACTTCCAAGATCAGCTCCGTACTTCTTTTTGATCTTCTTAAGTATCTCTACCATAGGAAGCATTTTCCCCTCTGCATCTACAAAAGAGAGTCCAAGCTTCTTCTGTGCATTTGCAGTTCCGTCTAAAAATGCTCTGTACCCTGTAGCTGCTTCACTTGCACTGTTAAACGCACTTTTTGCATTCCCTATAATTGAAAGCTCTTCAGAGAGTGAAACACCCATCTTTTTAGCTTGCGCACCGATATTTGATATACCAAGTGTTAAATCACTACCATCTGTTCTAAACGCCTGTACTGCCAAAGAGACTTGAGCAGACATTCGCTCTCCAAAATCAAAGTCAGTCTCGTTAGAATCTTTAAATATCCCATATCCAAGCGCAAAAAGCTTTGTCATCTCACCCGTAGTTGCTTTTGTAGCTCTTGCCGTAAGTGCAGAGAGCTTTGTAAACTTCGCAACACTTTCATCACTCAGACTGGATATACCGCTCTTTATGTCATAAGCAGCAGATACTATCTCTTTTGCGCTGTCACCTGCAAACTGGTTTGAGAACTCTTTTGCACTCTTTGTTATAGCATCTATACCACTTGCGTCTATTCCGAGTGATCCCAAGTCACCCTGTGCTTGTGCAAGGTCCTGATAAGCATTTATCGTATCTATAACAGGTGAGAGCATAGATCTTCCCATACCATACGATGCAGTACCAAGTACAGCCATCTTCCCACTTACAGCTTGAATCTTTGAGCTCAGCTTTGTGACAGATTCCCCTGCTCTTCCCATAACAGGCGTGAGCATATCTTTTGCGCTTAGCACAACACCGAGTGTAAACATACTGTCCATTACCTATCCTTTGTGGTATAATATTAATATGAACACATCACAAAATGCACTCATATCATCGCTAGAACTCTTTGTCTCTCTTGCTGGAGTACTCATACTCGCTCTTTTAGTTGGCGCACTTGGAGTACTCGTTCATGCCTACTTTGGCATAACACTTTTTGTTCTCTGTTGTATCGTTGGAATCGTTGGAAGCATTAGACGCTATTTACGTTAGCTACAAACTTCTGTGCCTCTTCAAGAAACATCTCCCAAACATCTACTTCCATATCCATCTGCTCCGCATATCCAAAGTGAAACCAATGGCCAAGTAAAGCCATATTCGATATTAAAGCTTCACTTTGGTAGAGGCAGATCTCAAATCAACAAACAATTTTTGAAGCAATTCATAGTCTTGAATATAAAGATCATCAAGATCTTCTTTTGTCATTTCTGTAAGATTAACAATTAGCATCTGTTCACGCTCCAAAGAGTCTTCAATATGCCTTACATTATTTACATCTTTCACTTTTGGACGACGCATTACAATAACTCTTCCATCACTTAGTGTAACTTTTCCATTTTGTGTAAGTTTTCCATCATTTTGTGTAGTTGTATTCATAATTTCTCCTTGCTTTTTTTTACATCACAGCTGATCGAGTTGCTTCGTAGATATCTTTTCCATCTATCTTTGCAATCACATTTTGCAGATCAATGTCATAGATCTCATCACCGTTAAGATTTAAGTTATAAACATTTACATACATCTTCACTTTTTGTGCGAACTCTTTTCCATCTTCAAGAGAATCCATCTCTACATCTAAAGCCCCCGTAAGTGTAGCTGTGAATTTTGCATTTGTATTGTTCTCAAGGTAGTCTCCTTTTACCTTTAGCGTTGCTTTGCTAAGCTTTGCAGCTTCTTTGAGCATCGCCTTGTTGAAGTCTGTAAGTTCACACTCAAACTCCATAGGCTCTAAAAGTCCACTATCAACATGAATGCCGTTGATGACATCTTTTTTCGTTTTTACAGTTGGAAGTTTTACATTTTTAACTAATCCTAAAAGTCCTAAACCTGATACGAAGAGATTAACTCTCTTCATCTTTCCTGGAATCAATGTAGCCATACCATACTCCTTCTTATACTAATTTCTCATACACAACGCTTGCATAAGCGTCAACTCTGTCAAATGTTACTTTTATGAGGCTAGGAGATGGTGTCTCTTGCGCTTCAATAGTAAAGTAAAACTCACCGTTTGTGATGGCCGTTGGGGTTGTTCTCTCTAGATCAAGATAGACTTTAAACCCAAGCATAACCTCTGCGCCAACAAGTGATGCCATAAAAGCACGAAGAGAATCAAGTGCAGCATCTAAAGCACTCAGATCACGATCAACTGCCCAAAATATTCCATCTATAACTGCAAACGAAGCAAGGTCAAATATACGAACCCGTCTTGCATCTTGCCATACTGGATCGATGTCACATGTCTGGTAGTTCCAGGTACGAATACCACTGTAGTTAATAAAACTCGTAATCTGTTTATCATTAAGTGGATCTGTTTCATCTTGAAAGCCTGCAAGGAACTCACGATTTACTTTTACTCCACTTACAGGTACTACACGGTTTGAGATTGAATAGCTGTACCCTATATCTTTGCTACCATCAATAGAAGCACGAAGATATGCAAGCACAATGGATGCAGAGTACTCATCAATCGCATTGATGTCCGTATTCCAATCCATAAGATTTGTAAACACCGGTGTAATACGACGGCTTCCTAAAGCATCTCGCTTTGTGATTGCATCAGCATTGTCTGTTGCATCAAGCGAAATAAAAGAGCGCGCTTTGAGCTTATCTGCCGTTGCAACGACTGCGTTTTGTACATCGATGTCACTATCCCAATCACCTACACCGATAATATCTGGTCTAATACCAAATATAGACGGTGCAGTTGCGATAGCATTAACTGCATTGATGACATTGCTCTTCTCAACTGCTGCATCATCATCAATGCTTGCCACAGAGATGATAAGTGGAACTATAAGCCCATACTTATCTTCTCCAAATTGCAGATATTTCTTGATGTTACCACCTGTAGCTGCTGCAATCTCTTCATCTGCAAGTGCTTCTTTGACACTGTCAAAATATTTAGTTCCTGGAGTAACTCCAGCATCTGCTGTTAAAACAAGTGCAATTCCAATTGCACTTGATACACTTATCGGTCTTGCACCTGTACTTACGACATCAACTACGACACCTCTATTTAAACTCATTGTTTCCTCCTAAAATGAAATGGCTAAAACAGTTCCAAGCCATTGTAAAAAAAATAACACCATAGGCACTAAAGTAGTAGCTACAGTATCCATAACATCAACTGTATGTTTATCTTGGTTAAAATAGTCATATATCTCTTTCCCAACAGCACCAACTATTACAACTATGAGTGCACTAGCTGGTGATACAAAGAGAGATAAAAAGCTATATATAATCAACCCATACAGAGCATGAAGTGCTTTGTCATGAGGAATGATTAATCTTTTAAGTAGTGCTTCCACTTTATACCTCGTTTAAGATGTCAATAACTGCATCAATAGTAGTAGCACTTGTAACTCTCGAAACTTTATCAGTTCCAACAGCTATAAACTCACTAACTTTTGACAATGAAGCATTTAAAAGTTGACTATCTGCATAACCACCCTCAGCTAAAGCAACCATCTTGTTATAGCTATCTAACTCTAAATCAGTTAAAGTGCTTGTATCATGCTCTTGAGCATTGATAACTTTTGCCAATAGTGCGATACCTTTAGCATTTGAAGCACTAAGATTAGTTTGTGTATTGCCAAGTGCTTTTTTTACATTGTCGCCTATTTGCCAGTTGATAGTATCAATAGCTAAAGCCTTAAACTCTTCTACATCTGTTGGAATATTCCAAGTTTCGACACCATCTTCACTTACTGTTTTTTCTTCAAAGTTTTGGTAAATATTATTACCTTTTTTTAACTGTTTTATCATCTCATACCTCCAAATTACGAACTGAAATTAATATTTGATAGTAAATTTATAGGATTTCCACTATCTGTATCAAGCGATACACCATCAAATAATGTTTTTATATCAACTACATCATCATTCTCATCAATCAAATCTACACCGTTAAGTTTATTTAAAAATGTTATTACACCTAAGTAATATAAATTTGCTATTTTTGTTCCTGTAAAGAAACGAATATGACCATCATAATATCCTGCAATACCAAGTAATAAATGATTGTATTTGTCAGATGAACCCGAATATGTTGTTAATAAATATCCATCTTCTACCCTAATAATATCTTCGTTTGGTTTGCTTCTAAAAGAAAAATGAACTTCTGTAAATCCTGCAACAGAACCAATATTTATATAGCCGTTATACCCACTTACTAAATCTTTTCCAGTAGTATTTTTTAATATCAACTGTGGTGGTGTTGTACTTTCAGGGTCGCTATCATAAAAATAGAATTTAATTCTACCTTTTTCGCTTGTTCTTAACTGTGGATATTTTGCATAATCCCCATCAGCATAAGCTTCAACAAAAAAACTATCAGATACTATCACACCTATATTTTTTAAAGTATAATAAACATTTGGATTTGTTTCAGTATATGAACCTATAATATGAATTGTTGCTCTTCCTGAAACTGGTGTTTTATCAATCGCTTTACCAAGTGTTTTAAAAGGGCTAGAAATAGAACCACTATTGCTATCATCACCAGTTTCCTGATTAACATAAAAAGTTTTATCAAACTGCCCAATCGCCCCACCTACATCATCCCACACTCTTTTACGGAACTGTGCTACATTTGGAAGTGTTGTATCAACTACATTTCCATTATCATCTATCAGTTGCACTGTTACATCTTCAGGTGTAGAACTAAAGTACAATTTGCCTACATTTCTCACCCAACTGCTCACTACTGTTATGTAGTTGTTTATCTTCAACTGTAAAGCTGCTAAATCCATTATTTAACTCCTATTTTTGATTTTATTAAGCCTAATTCTTTTGCATTTTCCATAGTTTGTAAACCTAAAGAAATGCTAGTATCTAGTATGCTTAAACTTTGCTCTTCTTCACTAAATGAGACATATTTAAAATCTAATAACTCAGTTGCATTCTCATAAATCATCTGAATTTTAAAAGTTTGTCTTAGACTTGGTGGAAATGGATAAGGTGGTTTGGCAACCATAAACAAAGTTCCATCATCCAGATATAATCCACACACTTTTGCATAGTCACTCGCCTCTGTCGGTTCTACATCACATACAAACTCAACTGTCTGTGCATCAACTTTTTGATAAAGGTTAATATCTTGAGTTCTCCAACCATGTATATCTTCAGCACTTAAATTTGGATCTAAGACTAAATCTTGATTGCTGAATTTAAAATACTTTGGCTTGACACTCGTGCCGGTTGCACTTGCATTTGCCAAAGCATTAATCCCATCAGCAGTTACTATACTGTTACCTACTGCCATCTTACTACCTCCTTTTACTGCATTACTGCATAAGATGAAACCTCACCAACACTACCAACATAGATATACTGTTGTCCTGGTAATATCTCTTCATAACCCTCTAGTGGTATTGCATTACATTTTGCTTCACAAACTCCACCACTTGCACACGCTACACTTGTGCTAACTTTGTAAGAGAGCAACAGCTCGCTCATCTGGCTTCTTGCATTTTTTCTTTTGTTTGCTATTGCTTCAACTCTCTTTGCAACACCTGGTGTAATCTCTACATCTTTATCTACAGAGAGGTCGAGCTTAAATGTGTAAGGCTCAGCTGCATCACTAAACCACTCAACAACATCCACATCAACGATTGCATCAAGCGCATTCTCTAGCGCTGCTTTTGTTCCTGCATACCGCAATGAACGAAATGCACCATCTATTAAACTTCTTTGAATCTCTTCGCTAAACCCATCGATGGCTACATCAGCCTCCCATGCCAAAAATGGAAGCACGCTAATGTGGCATGTAAAAGGGTTTGTGCTTACAAGAGACGGATCAAGAACGAGCATATCAACACGACGCATCTCTTCGTAACACTTCCAAAGTTCACTCATATATGCAGGAAGTAAACTCATCACACTTCCTCGCTAAAGTTAAGTGTCAGCGTTGTTACATCTATCACTTCATTATCTGCACACGCTATTGTTTGGGTAGGCTCTAGTAAAGTGATATCTTTTACCATTTCACTCTCTAAAATTCCATATATCTTCGCAAGTGTGAGTTCTTTTCCAAAGATGCGAGTATTTGCTGCTATACGACTCTCTATAAGCTCTCGAACACTCACTTCATATGTCATGTCATAAAGTACTATATTTGCTTCGATTGTCGCATTTATTATTGTTGCAGAGTTTACTTTCACATCATCAGTAAGTGGACGAATACTCTCAACATTTAGCGCTTCATCTACACGATCTATCATTACACTATCAGCTGAACCATCTTCACTTAAAAGATAGATCTCAACAACACCAGATGTATTCATAAGCACTTGCACATCTTTTACTCTTACGTCGGCTGTTGTTGCATAATATTTGTATGTAAGGACGGAACCTGCAGTAGATTTTGATTCTCTTGAGAGCCAGATACGCTCACGAAATCGCTCATCATATTCTACATCTGCACCGTTTTCAAAGATGCCATTTTGTTTTGCAGTAATAACATAAGGAAGTGGTGTAACTATAATTTCTGTTGTAATTTCACTTTGAGACACATATTCCTGTAGCTCAACAACTCCGGTAACTGTCATCTCACCTGCTTTAATATATGCATCTTCAAGCAGAAGTGCGACAGCACCTTTGCCATCACTAAGCTGCATGTTTTTAGGCAAGTTTATGTCATAAGTCAGCGCAGCTGAAAGCGTAAAAGTAAAAGAGGCATATGGCTTAGACCCTTCAAGCCGAATTACTCCATAACGAGTTGCACCAAGATGATCTAAATCACTTCCTTTTGCAAAGAGAAGAAGTTCAGCTTTTACAGCATTGTTTATGCGAGTGCGAAGCAGCATCTCTTCGTAAGAGTCTGTCTCTATCATCGTCATAACATCATCGCTCTCACTTGGCACATACTCAATGCCTTTTGCTTTAGCGATTGCCATAAAAGTATCTAGCTTTCTTTGTTTTATCGTCTCAAAGTCAAACTCTTCTATGACCTCTGGAGCTGGTAAATCAAACAGTTGCATCTTCGCCTCCTAGATCAACACTAAGTGTTTTACTCTCACCCGTTGTAACTTCAACATACTCTATGTTTATAGCTACACTCTCACCTGTTTTTATAGAGACATTTTTCACACTCACGCGACTCTCATTTGTCTCTATGGCATCATAGGTGTAATCACACGCAAGAAGAACCCACTCATCCGTTAGTGCTTTGTCTATAAGCTCAAAGAGACGACTTCCATACTCCGGCTGCATTACACGGCTGCCAAGCGGTGTTGCCAAAATGCGACCGATGGACTCTTCTGTGCTTATCTCTCTTAGAGTCATGCTCTACTCGCTCCGTCAGATGTAGAGAAGTTTGTAAGGTCTCCTCTGCTGTCTGTTACCGTTCCGGAAGTTGCAACATTGCCACCACAAGAGACATCGCCACTCACATCAAGACTCCCATCTATGCTTACATTGCCGATGTGCGAAGTTGTCGCACTTATATCTACAGTGTCTGAATAGAGCGTTGCACTTTTACATTTCACTGTGATGGCATTGGCAGCATCTACTGTAAGCACTTTCTCTTTTGTATCATAAGAGATGCGTGTTCCATCTTCATACTCAAGTACCTCTGTTGTATCTGAGTAGCGTGAAGGCTCTTTGCACCCTTTGTTAAAAACTGATCCTATGATAACGCCACTGTCACCATCTCCATAAGGAGCAAGAACAACAACCTGCTCACCTACACGAATAGGCGCTGCATGAGACTTAAAGCTGTTTGCACTCTGAATAACAGGAAGAAAGTCTGTTACACGACCAAGCACATTCACACGAGCCAGTGCTAAACCATCAACACTCCTGCTCTCTGTAACCGTTCCGATCTGCACAAGATTGTTGATGCGTCTTAGTATCTCGATCACCCTTTATCCTTTGGTACTTCTATTTTAAAACGACGAGCTATAAGCTCTTCTATAAAATATATTCCACGAGTCCCCTGATGCGCACTCATACCAATAAGCGCAGCAGTCAACATTCTGTCAAGTTCTGCATACTCACACAGAAAAAATGTAACCACACCCAAAAACCCTGATATGATTAAGTCGCCTAGCAGCTCCGAAAAACTAAAACGCTTTAATGTTCCGTCTTTAATCTTTTTCACATTATGAGCAACCCCACCAAACATAGCCATAGCAAACACCCATAAGTATGTAATAAAACTGTAGTTTTGAGGGTCTTTGTGTGGCATTGTCTATTTCCTTATATCTGTAATTAAAATCGCATTATATGCCTTGTGCTGTCTGCTCTACTATTCAGAGAAATTAAGCATCTTTCTTTGTATGGAAAATGAATAGAAAAGCGTAACAGTGATGCTCTACAATGCGACTATTACAAATAATGAAGAAAAGAGGATAGATGTATAGTTCATTTCAAAAAGACCTTATTGCTCTTATAAATACAAAATATAAAGCAAAGGAGTACTTTGGTGAACTTGCAGACAAATCAAGGCTTCAAAGAGTAAAAACAGATCTTCCTATCATACTGGTTGATTTTGTGCAAAGTAATTCAAAGAACTCTTACGATGAAGAGGTGAGCTTTAATCTTTACTTGATTCATGCAACCTTTTCAAAAAACGAAACACTCAGAGCAAACACGAACTTGTCACTTTTAGATTTCGTTCACTCTGTAAAAAGGCTTATAGTAGAACAAACTTTTACAGATGCTGGACCTATAGAGATAATAAAAACAAAAAAGATGTTAGACGCGGCAGTTGAA
>Ga0256843_1002807_pt1 | contig 12516 bp, 10 predicted proteins | sample AlvinellametaG_FD_191572 | JGI IMG/M metagenome (GOLD analysis project Ga0256843, IMG submission 191572) | Pompeii worm associated microbial communities from hydrothermal vent at the East Pacific Rise, Pacific Ocean - Alvinella | ecosystem: Host-associated > Annelida > Integument > Unclassified ... | reverse complement strand
GAAATAAGTTTTGGGTTATGCTCATTTAACTCTGTATATACCTCTTTATAACCACATAATCCATCCATTTTTTCCATAAATGCTTCTACATTGTCAGCATCTACTGCTACTTCATATGTGTAATGGCGAGTGACAATCTCTACTTCACTTGTTGTAATTTGAATAATTCTTTTAGTTTTCATTATGCTTCCTTTAAAATATTTGTATAAATTGTATTTGCCACTATGGCACTAAAGGTTTTTTCTATTCTGTTTGGAGACAAAAAAGTTTCATAATATTTATCTTGTTGCTCCTTTTCTAATAGATGAAAATTGATAAAAAAAGCATCTATATGAATAATTGTTGCTCTTATCCAAATACATTGACTTCCGACACGACGATAATGTCCTTTACGAATATGTGGTGTTTTCATTTTGACTCCTTTTGCTAAATCTGACCGTATTATGACAGAGTTATTTTTTGGACTTTGAAGCTATAAAATCCCTATAATAAGGAGCCTCATGAATAAGAATTACTGTATAATGCGGATATAGTATGTAAAAATAAAATTTTTAAGGTGTTTTTAATATTATGATTTTAGTAATGAATAAGAAACATGGGGTAGGTTGCACTTTGCTATCATACAATTTAGGTAGATTATTTAATTTACCTATCTTTGTAGATAAAAATAGTTTTATGATTGATGAAGAGCATAAGCTACTTTTCCCTCATGTTGCCAAAATTACAGCAAGTGTAAAAAGAGGAATTTTTGATATTGGTGCCAACATTGAAACTCGATATACCAAAAAATTTATTCAGAATGCAAAACTCATCATAATTCCATTTGAATATGGTTATGAGAGTCTAACTGCAACAATACAAACTTTAAAATATATAGAGTTTGCATCATCAAGAAAAATACCAACCATGTTAATACTTAATAGACTTGATAGAAGTGATTCTGACAGAGATTTTAACTATACAAGCCATATGAAAGAGAAGTTTTTTGAAGATGGCATTAATTTTGGAAATATTTTTGACCCAAACAATGTAAATAATATCTATTTGACTTATCTCAGAAACTCTTATAGCATACAATCAAACTTGGAATATGGTGAATATTTTCTTGATAAGATGTTTAATAGTAACTTTATCGAAACAAAATTGAATAATTTGATTGATTTTCGTGATAAAATACAAAATATTGATTATAAAATTTTTTTATATATTATACAAGGTATACTTGACAGAGTTGACTATACAAACGAGGAAATTTATAGACAAGATAAAGATATGGTTATATTCCGTAATTACTACACTCAATATATTGAGAATCAGTATCCATATCTCATAAGCAACATTGAAAATGATTTAGACAGTTTTTTTTCAGCAAATAAAGGTGTTCGACATAACATCCATCTTAATAAGATTAAAAATGGCATTTATGTCGAAAAAGAGAAGAAGCTTCTCAAAGATATGGCTTATATTAGCTTTTTAATGGATACCTTATATAACAACAAAGAGATTTTATATTAATTTTTTTAGTTCTAAAACATCATTCGAAATATCTTTTGAAAGAGCTTCTATCTCGCTTAAAATTTCATTAGTTGGAGGGTATTCTACTTCTTCATATTCTATCTCTTTATAACGGTTGATAGAAAGGTCATAATCATTCTCAACTATCTCGGATACATCAACAAAAAAGTGTTTTTTAATAGCTTTGTAATCTTCACTATCTTTATGATTATATTGTTCTATAATATCTGGTATATCATTTTGCTCAATTTTGTTGCGTTTGTCATCTAAACTATAACCATCAGCTTCCATATTGTAGAACCAAACTTTTTCAGTTGTGCCACCTTTGACAAAAATTAATACCGCTGTCGACACTCCTGCATAAGGTTTAAATACCCCACTTGGCATAGATATAACTGCTTTAAGTTCATTGTTCTCTAAAAGGTGCTTTCTCAGCATCTTATGCGCTTTTGAACTACCAAATAAAACACCATCGGGAATAATGACACCACAACGACCACCAATATCTAAAACTCTTGTAATTAAATCCACAAAAAGAAGCTCTGTTTTAGTTGAGCTTATAGAAAAGTCTTCACTCTTATCTTCTTTATCTATACTACCCTTAAATGGTGGGTTTGCTAATACAACTTGATACTTATCTTTTTCAGTATAGCGTTTTGAAAGGGTATCAAGTTGTTTAATATGTGGATTTTCAATATCGTGAAGCATCATATTCATCATAGAAATGCGTATCATACTTATATCACTGTCATTACCGTAAAATGTTTCATTTGAAAGTGTGTCCCACAGTGCACTATCGGTTAAATTAGCACCTAATCTTCCACCTTCTTCTGTATATGGTTGAAGCATATGAGTATAAGCACTTACTAAAAATCCTGCTGTTCCACATGCAGGGTCAAAAACCCTCTCTCCTATTTGAGGATTAACCAGCTCTGTAATCATTTTGATAATGTGTCTTGGTGTTCTAAATTGTCCATTTTTTCCACTTGAACTTATCTCACTTAAGAGATATTCATACATATCTCCCAAACTGTCCATATAGCCGTTGTCATCTTCTTCTAAAAGGTTAAAAATTTCCTCAAGGGCTTCAACTGTTTCACTCAAAAGAGAAGGTTTTGTAATGATGAAAGCTAAATCTTTCAGTGATTTGTTAAATTCACTTCCTTCGTTATATTTTTTTATAAAAGGAAATGCTACATCACGCACTATATCAAGCATACTTTCGCTATCTAACTCTTTGAAGTTATCCCATTTTGCCATCTTCTCATTTTCAAAGATAGAAATATACTCTTCACCTAAGAAAGAAGCTTGTGAGATTTTTTGATTGTCTTTTTCACTTAGCATTTTAAGAAATATAAGTGCTGTTATCTGCTGGATAGCATCAAGAGGGTTGGCAATCCCTCCACTCCAAAACTTGTTCCAAACAGTATCTATCTTACTTTTTACTTCACTTCTTACAAACATTTTATTTCCTTATGTGTCTTTACAATATTACTAAATTTGTGTATAATTCTCCCAAAGTTCCCATCTACTGATAAGACTCCAAGGGAGGCTTCTTCGGATAGGTAGAATGGGTCATTTTTCATAATAACTCTCTGTCCTATCTTTCGTCATTAACTCTTCACCTATTAAATACTTCTTGATTTTATTATAGTAATGGTCTTGATTATGTTCATACTTTCTATAAATAGCCCAACCTAAATAATCTACTATTTGTAAATTAGCACTTGAAGCACTACAATGATGAAAAATATCATATCGTATATCTAAATTATTATGCTTTATATACTCTTTAAGCCCTTTTTTAAGAGCTCCTATCTGTTTTGCTTTATTTTTTTGAACGGGGAGATTATCTGTAATGATGATAACATTTGTTTTTATATTTATCTTATCTAAGAGCCTTTGGATAGCATGATTAAGATTATTGATATAAAACTTATCTCTCTCTTTTCGTTTATCTGGCATCACTTTTGGTTTTTCAAGTATATAGGAATAAACTTGCACACTCTTTGTATTAAAAGTAGAAATGATGTTAAAAAACTCTTTTTTAATATGCTTATTGTCATTATGTGCGTGAAAACTTTCCAAGTCAAGCCGAGTCGTATTTAATGGGTCTAAGTTTCTTTCTAAAAGTGAATAACGATAGTTTGATATATATTCATGAAGATTAAACGGTCTTTTTTTCACCAAAAAGTTAAACATATAATGTTTTGAACCTTTTGCTGAAAAGTCCATATCTCCCGCTTCATCAACAAAAATATAAATTGTATCACTTATATTTGTAGTAGAACGATTTGTATCTATGGTAAAAGTTAGCGATGTTATTTCATAATAGTTGTGAGGAAGTCCATCAAAGAGTGATATGAGGAATGCCTTATCTTCATCATTTAGTTTTGTGAGTTCTAAATAGTGATGTGGATGCACAAAAAGATTGATTTCTCCCAATCCACCATTATAGCTATCTACTTGATAATCTTCATAATAGCAGTTTTCAAGTTTTAATGCTAAATCATACCGTTCTTGCTTTTTAAGGATATTTTGAATGATTTTAATATGTTCAATCATTTTGCTTAGTTCTCTTCAACTTCATAACCGAGTTTTTTAGCATACTCTAGAAAAATCTCAATATTACCTTTGCCCCATTGATTGGAAATAACATATTTTTTATCTCCAATTTTTAACACTTCATCATCTTCAATGAAATATCGATTTAGACCATTACTGTCCCTTTTTTGTTGTTCAAGCGCTTCTTCAAGTTCAACAAATAGTCTATTTCTTATCTCTTTTGGAAAGTCTTGTATTAATTTTTCATAAGTAAGACTTGGATTATCTTGCATATACTTTAACCATATACTACGAACAATTCCTCTTTTACTCAGTCCAGTCTGTCCATTAAAATTATATTTTGTATTATCCCTTGCTCCTCGTCTAACTTCTCTGCGTTCTTCTTTTTGTTCTCTTACTTTTATCTGATAACTTTCAGCCTCAGGCAGAGGGATTATTTGCTGAACATCTATTAAAATGTCTTCATTGTGCTTGTATGGAATGAGTCTATAACAACGGATATCCAAGTCTCTTTCATTAAGCCACATTACAGAAGTTGTAAGCTCTTTTGAAAAGTCACTTGATACTAAAATAATCCTCACATCAGAAGCAAAACTATCTTTATTGTCTCCTATATGGCTTAATAGTTCATCCTCAGCATTCAAATCACTCTCAAAAGAAGCAAGATACTTACTAAAAATTTCTACTGCTCTAATAAATGTAAGCGTAGATACCATTGAAGCATATCGAATAGCTTGTAAATCCATATGCTCCCCTGTTTCTGTTCGCTTAAGCTCGATAACAACGATATTTCCACTTCTATCAACACCAAGCAAGTCTATGCGTCTTTTACTATCACTCCACTCTGAAAATTCTTCCGCAATAATTAAAATATTAGGGTCTATAACTTCTATCTGTTTTTTAAGAGCATTTTGAATATGTTGTCTCTCTAAAATACCTTCACTTGAAAATTGAGTTTGCTCTACTTTTTCAAAACTGTCACTATTAAATTTGAAGATTGCCATTATTTTTCCTTGATTTCGTCAACTAACTTAATTCCCATAGTAATTCGCCCAAATAAATGTTTTTCACCAAATTCTCTTTCTATCCACAGACTATCTTTATCCATAAATACTTGACAAATTCTTTCTCTTTTAAATAAGTTTCTATCTAAGGGATACTTAGCATAAGGATTATGGAATACAAATAGTCCATCTTCAATTAACTCTTGTGCATCTTTTGTTAAATACATCGAATAATCTTTTGATAACCACTGATGTGCAAAAAGTCCAACCTTATCTTCTCTCATATTTTGAACTTTTGTAAATGTTGCTACGGGGTTGAACAAAACAGCACTTATTTCACTGGCTCTATCATCAAGAAAAAAACCAAGTTCTATTTCACTTCCATTAGACTTCCCAACAGTATATAATCTTTTATCAATTAAGCCATTAGGAAACTTTTTAGGGTCTTTTATGTATTCCTCTTCATCCAAGTAAAAATCATATAACAAAGCCATGATAGGTCTATCATATTGATGATAATGTAATGGCTGTTCAAAAGGGGATATAGCAAGAACAAATGGCTTATTCCTGACATGTGAAAGTCTATTATAGCCATCTCTATATTTTCGTAATTTACTGCTAAAAGAATTTGATAACCTTATAATGGAATACATATTTTTTTTATTCATATTATCTAAATAACCATCATAACGCTTTCGAATATCATCTTCTTTCTCCCATTCAGGAATTTCGTCTTGGGCATTACTTGATATTGTTGCTTCAACAATTAACTCTATTCCATTTTTTTCTAATACAAAATCAGGTCTATTATAATTCCAATCAAAATTAAAATCTAACTCTTTAAAGAGCTTATAGAGATATATCTCCCAAAAACTTGAATTGAATGTAGTTTGAAACTCTTTTACAAATTTATTATCTCTATCCGAAAAACCATTTATCCATTCATTTAGAATTTCATAATCCTCTTTTGGTGCTACGGAAATTAAACTGACAAAATTAGGATGTAGTTTTTTATAAGGAACTACCTGTTTAAATAAATCCATTATTTAATATCACCTTTAAATGCTTTATCTATAAGGCTTTTATGAAGTGTTTCTAAATGTTCTAATTTTTGAGTTTCTTTTATTTTTATTTGCTCTATTTTTTCTACTATTGAAGCGAACTTATTTTGAAGGTCTATTAGTGGATATGGAATATTAAACTTTTTAATTTGTGAGTAGTTAAGTGCTTCTCTTGTAGCTCCCGATTGATTAGAAATAATTTGATTTTGAAAACTATCAGTAGAAATCATAAAACTTAAATATTCATTATTTAACTCTTCTGTAAGTCGTATGATACAAACGTGCTGATTTACATTTGCTTTTGTTGTATCTTTATAAATTGCCGTCCTACCGATTGAAGCACCTGTAATGTTTAATAATACATCATTATATTTTACTTGGCTTCTTTTCATTTTGGTATAAACTTCTTCTGAAATATAATAAATACCGTTATAGTCCATTTTATTCATTCTGACATTTTGACTTCTAATAAATCTAATTTCTCCCTCAGCTAAGTATGAGCTTTGACCACCTTTTGGAGTTGAACCACTTGAAACAAGAGTTGTAAAACTATCAAGTTTCTTAACTTCCCACCCCATAGGATTTTTGATAGGGTCGCCAAACATCTCTATAAACTTTGACTTTAAGAACAAGTCATAGTTTGATATAAGCTCTTTTTGTTTCTCTATCAATGCCGAACTAATATCAAGAACTTTTACTATCTTTTCTTGTTGAGGGAGTGGTGGAATAGCTATAAACATTTGTTTAATATGGCTTGGACCAAAGTTTAACTGAGCTGAACCAGTAATTAATCTTTGTAATTGATGTCTAAAAGTATCAGTCATTAGAAAAAATTTGAAAAAATTAATATCTAAATTTTTTTTATCTAATGTTCTAAATCTCATTGTGCTGGTATTTAAGCAAAGAGGCAAATCTTTTTTTGTAATAAAAGCTATTTTTTTATGAAAGGTTTTGACTACAATACCAGAACAAGCAATTAGTAAATCCCCATCTTCAATTAAGAAATGTTTGTATTTCCCATATGCTTCTTCTTCTGAAATATAAATTTTTGTAGTATTTAGATTGATTTTATTATCATTGATATTACCTACATTTAGAAGTTTAACACCACTTTCTGTAAATTGAGTTTTTCTAACCCCTGGACCCTCTTGAAAAAATACAGTATCACTAATTTTCTCAACTTTCCATCCATCAGGAGCATGTTTTATCATTATTCCTCTTTTTCTGTTTCAACAGTAACAGACTCTATTTTAACTGTTCGGGTTGCACTTATATAATGTCCTCTAAAATTTATAACACCCCTGCTATGTTCTTGTATTTTACGATATAGCTCTTCACTCTCGACATAACAAATTCTCAGTTGTCCATCATCTTCAAAACCATTAACAGAGTGAAGTTTAAATTTTCGTTCTTGCTTATCATTTATTTCAAAAGCATCAAGCCAATCCTCTTGTGTTTTTTTATAATAAAAGCTTTTACTTGTTTGTATAGTTTCTACTGCCTGTTTTATCTGTAAAAGTTGTTGCTTGTTTAAAGATATTTTATCATTTTCCGCTTCACCAACTTTCAATGTTAATATCTCTAAATGTCTCATAGATGCTATATCTATGAAGCTCATAAGAAATGAATAATAATGACCCTTTTGAAAAAACTTTTCAGCATCAATTCTCATACTCTTTAATTCATTAAGTATGTGTAAAATACTCTCTTTTATCGAACTATTTGTTTGCGTATCAGAAAGAACCAGACTATAACTGCCAGATTTTTCTCTCTCTACTGGTTCATAATCTTCATTATTAGCAGCTTTAAAAAGATAATTTGCCGCTGTCGTAATCTTCATTTTGTTAGTTGCTGTAATGACTTCTATACCTAAATCTTGCCCATCTATACTAAATTCCAAGACATCTATGAAATTATCTTGTGATTCTAATTTACAATCAAAACCATCCTCTAAAAGAGCTTCATATATCTCTTGTGGAGTATGAAATTCTTTATGTTCTTCTTCATATACTGCTTTTTCATATATATAGTCATCATGTGTAATTTTTTCTGTATCCACTTGTTTAATAGATGTATAACCATTTGCTAAAAGCTCATTTATCATTGTTTCATAATCAAGTTCATCTTTTTGAACTCTAAAATATTTTCCATCTTCGGAAATTAGACACTGAAAATCTATCTCATTTTCATGCATAATGGTTAAGGCATATACTTTTTTCATTTTAAAGCTCCATAATCATCTTGATACAGTTAATATCTTTTCTCATTAACCAATCTGTGAAGTTCTCTGTTTCATCATCTCCATAAAGCAGTTCTGCTTTCACCTCTATAATACTTTTATACCGTTTCGTAATACCATGCACCTCTTTTAGATAGTCGTTTAAACTTTTAAGAATCCTCAACTCATCTCTTTTTTGCATATATTTAAAACCCAATCTATACCAAACAATAAGACCGCTGTTTGTGGCTGTTAGTATTATTCTCTTAAAATTGTTTTTTTTGTAAAATCTTTTTTGTCTTTGCATCATTTGAGATAAAACTTTATTACCTCTTAAACTTTTTTTCAGAGTAATATTCTGAATAATAACAACTTTCTGTCCAGTTTTTGTATAGCAATATTCATTCACAATGCAACAATGCTCTAATAAGCTTGGTATTCCGTCAGCACTTAAATCCAACCAAACTTCTTTGCCATTGTGCGATAATCGAGGAGAATATCTATCTTCATTACTTGGGCAACGGCTATCAATGCAATGCTCTCTTCTTATGTGTGGTTTTACTTTCTCAATACTCTCTCCGAGTTTATCAAAAATGTAAAGTTTTTTAATTTCATCCACAGTTATCAAATCATTACAATTTTCTATGCCATACTCCTTTTCATACAATGTCATAATTATACCATTGCAAACTAAACTTCAACTCGGTCATCTATTATCTCTACAAGTTCAGTCATAAGTGAGCCTTTGAACATTCCTTGTATTCCCATTTTATGAAACTTTGTAAATGGATTTTTTACTAAATCTGTTCTTTGTATATCGTGCTTCTCTTCTACATAATGCTTTATAGCTTTTATGAAGTCTATCTGGTTTGAACTTAGTTTATGGTTTTGTAAGAAGCTATCTAAAAGATATGGAAGTTTATACTCTTTTTTACTAATGATTGCTTTGAATATATCCACTATATCATTTGATTTACACTCAAATAGTTCACTTAGTTTTTCTACTTCTATATTTTCTTTTAGGAGTTCATCTTTAAGTGCTTCAATATCTTTATCTTGAAGCTCCCCACCAATAAATAACTGTTGTAATGTAGGACTTTCATTTACAAGCTTTTGTATTACTTGAAGTATGTGCTCATCATAAGCTTTTAAATCAACACTTGGATTTAATTGCTTTGGAGTTTTAATTTTACTTGTGTCAATGTAATCTTCTAAATCAAAGTGTCCAACAATGATTTCAGCCTTTGATTTATATTTCATAAGTGGGGCTATAATATCCGTTATACTGTTAATAGTGCTAAAATCTGCCTCTGCCCAATACATACCATTACTTAGCTCATTAAGCAGCTCTATATGCTCATTTATCACTGATAAACTTTTATTCACTCTTAACTTTTCAATATCATTAAGTATTGAGTTGATACGGCTCTCTATCGCTTTGGTATCTTCTTTGATTTTAACATTTTGAAGTTTCTTTATCTTCACTCTAAATTGTAGTTCTTGTGGTTCTTTTACTTCTATACGGTCTATGAGTTCAGATATGTTTCCAAGTCTTAAAAGGTTGGCTTTTAAGTTGTTGTAAAAATCATCATTCACTTTACTTAAAAGTGTTGCTTTTGATTTTATGAAGTAGTCATCTTTTGGAAGTGCTTCTATTTGTGATTTTATCTCATTTTTTATATACTCAAATTCATCACCTTGAAGTTGTTTTAGTAGCAATATATTCTCATTGAATATTTTTCTATTGAGGCTTATTTGCTCACTTGGTTCAAATCCAGTAGGTTGCGCATTAAAGTATTCAAAATTACCCCAGAAGTCAAATATAACAAACTTTTCTTTGTGAAACTCCTCATCATAAAGCCGTGTGCCTCTTCCTATCATCTGCCAAAACTTAGCACGTGAAAATACAGGCTTAGCAAATACAAGATTCATTATACTTGGCACATCTATTCCCGTATCAAGCATATCTACGGAGATTGCTATATTAAATCCACTATTAACATCTCTGAACTCTTTTATCAACTCTTCTGTGTTGTTTAGCTCAGATACAATAACCTTCGCCACTTTTGAGTGATATTGTGGAAATAGTTCATTGAATAATTGTTCTAATCTATAAGCATGTTTCTTGCTTACTGCGAAAATGATTGTTTTTGAGGGTAGATTGGTTACAGGATGGTAGTAGCAGTTTTCCATAAAGGTAGTGAGTATTTTTCTATTGGTATCATCGTTAATTACCATTCGCTCTAATTGAGACCCTTCATAGTTTATATCTTCTGCTGTATAACCACTGTTTTTAAGTTTCTCTTGTTCCTCTTTTGGAAGCAAGTCAAACTTTATTCCCTCTTCTTGGAACTTCGTCTGAACACTCATAACTTCATAATCAGACAAGTATCCATCTTTTATAGCTTCTTCATACGTGTAGGCAAAAGTAGGATTACCTTTTTCAGTTCCAAAAAACTGAAAGGTGTCTCTGTCTATAAAATCAACTGGCGTTGCTGTCAAACCCAACTTAATAGCGTCAAATTTTAAGAATAATTGCCCGTAGTAGTTGTAAATACTTCTATGACTTTCATCTGCGATTATTAAATCAAAAAATCCCTGAGATATATCTGTTTTTTTAAGTAGGCTCATCATAGTTTGATAGGTTGATACATAAAGGCGTTTGTCTTTTTGAAAACTTCCCGTTTCAATTCGCTCTCGTGATTGATTTGGAAGATGTTCTTTGAAGTTGTCCATAGCTTGACGGGCTAATTCTCTTCTATCTGCTAAGAATAAAACTCTTTTGATAAAACCTTGACGTAGTAAAATATCTACAAGAGATATAATCGTTCTTGTTTTACCCGTTCCAGTAGCCATAACCCATAAAATACTTCTGTGTTTTTGTTCAAGTGTTTCTAGTGTTTTTGTAATAGCATTTACTTGATAGTATCGTCCTGCTATATCTTTATTTAGTAATTCAGAAGATAGTTTGATATTGTTATCGTTACGTTTTCTGTATGTTTCTAAGTCATCAAGTGAATGATATGATAAAACTTTTCGTATTGGATAGTTTTCTGTGTCCCAAAACTCTATTTCAAGTCCATTGGTTATATATAAAAATGGTGCAAAGCCTTGAATATTTTTTATACGTCTAACATAATATTCAGCTTGTGTTTTAGCAGAACCAACAGCTTTACTTTCTCTTTTAGCTTCAACAATAGCAATGATTTGCCCAGTTTTATTCAAAAGAGCATAATCAACATAGCGTTTTGTTCTGTCAAAAAACTCTGGAAGATTATCATCAAGTTCAATTTCATATTCTTGGATTACTTTTGTAATATCATTTACATTCCACCCACATCTAACAAGCTCTTTATCAATCAATGCTGTTCTTGTGTGGGTTTCATTCATAAAAAATTCCATTATAAATTATTTTATTTAATTTTAACGAAATAGTTTTATATTTCTCATAAAGAAAATTATATTTCTCTAATATAATCCCAATATTTATGATATGCTTCCTCAATATCAGCATATTCAAAAGAAAGATAGTGGTTTATCACACCCCTTTGCTTATGATTCAAACAACTATCGGCAAGAACACTATCAATTTTCAAATCTTTAATCATAACAGACAACATCAATCTTCTCATATCATGTGGAGATATTCTCTTGCCCTTGAAAGTTTCAATACCAGCTAACTTAACCAACCTTTGAAATACTTGATACATAGACCCCTTTTTAACCGTAGGAAAAATTAAACCTTCTTTGATTGTGCTCAAATATGGGATAACTTCTTTTGGAATTGGATAACGGTAATCTTCTCTTGTCTTTGTTATCGTTTTTGGTGCTATAATCATCTGTTTATCCAAATAACAATCTTCGATTCGTAATTGTCTCAACTCTCCATGTCTATGTGCAGTCATTACAATCATCATTAAATAGGCTCTCATCTCCTCTTTTTGATTATAGGCAAGTGCCTCGTATTTAGGAACTGCTCTGTATAATTTTCTGACTATATCAACATTTTTTTCATCACTTCGTAATTCAATTCGCTCACGAACTGGCATATTGTAAGTCTCTATCATATCTATAACGTTGGTGTGAATATTGCCCTTTTTCATCTCCTCAACAAATATAGGTCTTACTATTCGCTTAAATTGGTTTTTTGTAG
>Ga0256843_1002806_pt1 | contig 12522 bp, 11 predicted proteins | sample AlvinellametaG_FD_191572 | JGI IMG/M metagenome (GOLD analysis project Ga0256843, IMG submission 191572) | Pompeii worm associated microbial communities from hydrothermal vent at the East Pacific Rise, Pacific Ocean - Alvinella | ecosystem: Host-associated > Annelida > Integument > Unclassified ... | reverse complement strand
CCAGCCAAATTTAATGGCATAGTACATAAAAATATCGTCGGCGTCAGGTGAGTGTGCTATAAGAGTTTTTTTCATAAATTAATTTTATCAAAAATTAGATTAATTTTAATAGAGATAGGAGCATTATTACGTTAAGGGTATGAACAATAGAGTATGAGTAGAAGTCTATAAGCATTATGACAAAGCAGTAGCGGCTGTTAATTTACTATTTGGGAGTGGTGTAGTGGAAAAAGAGGTACAAAAAAGTGTATAATAACTCTAAAAGAGAGATAGTTTTCTAAAAAATATGACAAAATGACATACTTTTTAGTTTATATAAAATTTTTATCTACAATTCCTCTAAATTTCATAATAAGTGAGTCCAAAATGGATGCAAATAAACAAAAATCATTAGACCTAGCAATAAAGCAGATAGATAAGGCATTTGGTAAGGGTGCATTAATGCGCCTTGGTGATAAAGAGATTGAACCAATACAATCAATATCAACAGGTTCTTTAGGACTTGATTTAGCACTTGGAATTGGTGGTATTCCACAAGGAAGAGTTGTAGAGATTTATGGACCTGAATCTTCAGGAAAAACAACTTTAGCACTACAGATAACAGCAGAGTGTCAAAAAAATGGTGGGGTGTGTGCTTTTATTGATGCGGAACATGCTCTTGATGTTGTTTATGCAAAGAATCTTGGTGTTGATATTGACAATCTTTTAGTCTCTCAGCCTGATTATGGTGAACAGGCACTTGACATAGTAGAAACAGTTGCACGAAGTGGGGCAGTTGATCTTATTGTTATAGATTCTGTTGCAGCACTTACTCCAAAGTCAGAGATTGAAGGTGAAATGAGTGATCAAAATGTCGGTGTTCAAGCGCGTTTGATGTCAAAAGCACTTCGTAAATTGACAGGAGTTCTTAGCAAAATGAACTGTACTGTTATCTTCATTAATCAAATTCGTATGAAAATTGGAATGATGGGGTATGGTTCTCCTGAGACAACAACAGGTGGAAATGCTCTAAAATTCTATGCTTCTGTTCGTATTGATGTTCGTCGTATAGCTTCACTTAAGCAGGGTGAGAGTCAAATTGGTAACCGTGTAAAAGCAAAAGTTATTAAAAATAAAGTTGCTCCTCCATTCCGTCAAGCGGAGTTTGACATTATGTTTGGTGAGGGGATCTCTAAAGAGGGTGAACTTGTTGATTATGGCGTAAAACTTGATATTGTTGATAAAAGTGGTGCATGGTTTAGTTATGGAGAGACTAAACTTGGTCAAGGACGTGAAAATGTTAAGGCGAAGTTCAAAGAAGAAGTTGAGCTTGCAAATGAGATTGAAGAGAAGATAAAACAGGCCATGGGTATGAGCTCTTTAATGACTATGGAAACATCTGATATTGCTGCAGCTGACGTTTAACCAGATTTTTAATCAATTTTTGCTATCATAGTACAATTTATTTTAATTAAGGCAGGACTATGTTTATAGATAACGTAAGTGCGATAGAAGTAATGGATTCACGTGGGAATCCAACTGTAAAAGCTACAGTTACATTAAGTGATGGAACGACAGCAAGTGCTATCGTTCCTTCGGGGGCAAGTACAGGAAAACGCGAAGCATTGGAACTTCGTGATGGTGGCAATAGATATATGGGTAAAGGTGTATTAAAGGCTGTTGAGAATGTAAATGGTCCGATTTCAGACGCACTTATTGGTATGAGTCCTTTTAATCAAGCAGTAGTTGATGCTATTATGAAAGAGGTAGATGGAACTGAGAACTATGGAAACTTAGGTGCAAATGCAGTTCTTGGTGTATCTATGGCAGTAGCACGTGTTGCAGCTAAGAGTTTAGATATTCCTCTTTACAGATACCTTGGTGGTGCAAATGCTATGGTTATGCCAACACCGATGTTAAACATTATCAATGGCGGTAGTCATGCAGATAACTCAGTAGATTTTCAAGAGTATATGATTATGCCGGTTGGTTTTGAAGATTTTGCAGAGTCTCTTCGTGCTTCTGCTGAAGTTTATCATAACTTAAAAGCTATTTTAGCAGCAAAAGGACACTCAACTTCACTTGGTGATGAGGGTGGTTTTGCACCAAATTTAAGCTCAAATGAAGAGCCTATTCAAGTTATTATGGAAGCGATTGAAAAAGCAGGTTATAAGCCTGGTGAAGAGATTGCCATTGCTCTTGATGTTGCAGCAAGTGAGATTGTTGCTTCAGAGGGTGGTTATAGACTTGAGAGTGAAAATCGTACAGTATCAAGTGCTGAGCTTGTTGAGTATTATGTAGAGTTATGTGAAAAGTATCCTATTGTTTCTATCGAAGATGGTCTTGGTGAAGATGATTGGGATGGCTTTAAACTTATGACTGAAAAGTTAGGTGATAAAATCCAAATCGTTGGTGATGACCTTTTTGTTACAAATGCAAATATTTTAAATGAAGGAATTGCTAAAGGAATTGCTAATGCTATTCTTATTAAACCAAATCAAATCGGCTCAGTAAGTGAGACAATGCTAACAGTACGTCTTGCTCAAAGAAATGGTTATAAATGTGTTATGAGTCATCGTTCTGGTGAGAGTGAAGATGCTTTCATCGCTGACTTTGCAGTAGCACTTAACTGCGGCGAGATCAAAACTGGTTCAACTGCAAGAAGTGAAAGAATTGCAAAATATAATCGTCTTTTAGAGATTGAAAATGAAGTTGTATATGGTGAGTATCTAGGATCTGCTCTTTTTAACTAAGGAAGATGAATGGACAAGGAAGAGCTTTACCAAGAGATAAATAAAGATGAGAGTATAACTCAGAAGTATTTAGGTCTCTCTTTTGGAAAATTCCTCTTTCTGCTCTTTCTTATCATAGGCTTAGGTGTCTATTTGGGTATTTTGCTCTATGGGACTAACTCCGTAGAGGTTCTTTTTGGTCTTGATGATTATGAAAATTATCTTCAGAGTGAAGTTGTCCGTCTAAAAAAAGAGAATGCTGAACTACAGCGTGAGTATTTTGAACTTAAAGAGATTTCTGCACAATAATTCTATGCTATAATACCTCTAAAAAATAGGCTTTTTTATGATAAAGTTATTACTCTTAATAATTCCACTTGCTCTTCTTTTTGGTCGTAGTAATCCTTTTTTCCCTGTAGATTCAGTTGAATCAATGCCTTTAACTTCAAACCAAGTAAAAAAAATTCCTCCGTTAAAACGTGTTACAATTACACTCCCTTCAAATGCAAGAACGATTGAAAGTGTGACAGTAGAGTATACTAAACTAGATGGTTCGGTGGCAAAGAAAAAGCTTGAATTGCATAACAGCATAGATTGGCATTTACCGCTTTTTATCTCTCAAAATTATGCATCATCTCCTGAATTAAATAAAGTAGTTAAAGAGAAGAAGTATATAAAACCACTTTTTCACAAGATTGCTTCTCTTCCGTTTGTAAAGTTTTATGCTGATGGAAAAAAGATTAAAATTGTTACAAAAGATAAATTATTAAGAAATTTTTTATTGGTTAAACCTCATAGAATTGTTTGTGACTTTAAACGAGAGACAGATATTGGTAGTTACAGTAAAAAAATCCCGAAACCCTCTCTATTTAAGAGAATACGAGTTGGAACGCATAAAGGTTACTATAGAGTAGTAATTAATTTAGATGGTTATTATCAGTATAAACTTAAAAAAGAGCAGAATGCTTATATTTTTAAACTCCGTTAAAGAGTTAAAAATAAAAAATTTATGATACTATTTCACATATAATTTTTGGATGGTTTAATGAAAGTTTTTTTAATGCTACTACTTCTCTATGTCAACTCTTATGCCATAGTGACCATAGCTCCTGTAAATATAGGAGATAAACCCGGAAAAAGTGGTATGCTTAAAGGTTCTTTTGAGACAAAAAGAGGCAATAGTGATGTAGATAACTATAGTGCAGGTTTACGTTTTTCATATGATAATAACAGTAGCTATGTAATATGGAGTGATTTTACATTTAGTTATGGAAAAAGTTCAGGAGTAACCAATACCAATAAAACATATACACATATAAGATATATCCATAAGCTCTATAAAAAAAGTATAGATTGGGAGAGTTTTATACAATCAGAAACGAATGAATTTACGAAAGTTAAATATAGATATATAGAGGGTGCTGGATTGCGTTTTTATGCAAAAAAAGCTACTTTAGGAGAGCTATATGTTGGAGTAGGACTCTTTAATGAGAATATAGCCTATACTACAGATGTTGATCCAAGAGAGAGTAATATACGGTTAAATAATTATATAGCATATACAAATAAATATACAAAAGAGTCTTATATCTCTTATATTTCATACTATCAGCCAAAGATAAATAGCTTCAGTGACTATATCTTCTCAAATGGTATAGAGTTAAATGTTCTGATCTATAAAGAGATTTATTTAAATATTACTTTTTATTATGACTATGACAGCTCTCCTGCAATCGGTGTAGAGAAAGAAGATGTCACTCAAAAAACTAGTTTTATCTATAAATTTTAATATGAAACTTATCTGCTATAATTTCGACTATGAATGAAATAAAAGAGTATATACAATCTCACGATATAAGTGAAATGCATCCTTCCGAAATTGCCAATATATTACGTGGTATGGATGACAGTGAATTTAGCGAGGCTATAAAACTTGTTCCAAAAGAGCTTGTAGGGGATGTTGCACTTGCTCTTCCTGATAGATATTTTGATGATGTTGTAGAAAATTTAAGTGTAGATGAACTCTCTCACGCAGTTTCAGAGTTGGAATCAGATGACCAACTGGAGTTTATGCAAGAGCTTGAAGAGGTAGATGAAGATGTTGCTTCTCAAGTTTTTGATACACTCGATGAAGATGATAAAAAAGAGATTGCACAACTTCAAAAATATAATGAAGATGAAGCTGGTGCCTGCATGCAGCTTGAACTCTTTACGGCACATGTAGATGAGATAGTACAAGATGTCATCAAACGTTTTGCTCGATTACGAAAAGCAAATGAACTTGAGAACATTCAAAACCTTTTTATTGTAGATGATCACAATAAACTACTTTATACTGTAGGTTTAGATGACCTTTTAATCTTTGATTTTTCTAAAACTATTGAAGAAAATATTCAAGAGAGTGATGAAAATTTTGAGCCTATCAAAGCCTATGATAGAGATGATATAAAAGATGTTGTTGAACTCTTTAAGCAGTATGATGTTTCAGTTATGCCTGTGGTAAATCAAAGAGGTGTACTTCTTGGTCGTATAACTTCTGATGATATTTATGATATTATTAATGAACATGCAACAGAACAGATGTATAATTTGGCAGGTGTTGATGATGAAGCAGAAGAGGATGAAGATATTATAAAAGCAGGGCGTAAACGTGCCTATTGGCTTGCTATTAATCTTGTGACCGCTATTGCTGCTTCTTTGGTGATAGGTATCTTTGAAAGTACCATAAACTCTATGGTAGCTCTTGCAGTTTTAATGCCCATAGTTGCTTCAATGGGTGGAAATGCTGGAACACAGACACTTACTGTTGTCGTTCGTCAGTTGGCTTTGGGTGAGATAACTCAAGGTGATGCATTTCGTAGTATTAAAAAAGAGGTAGCCATCTCTTTAATGAATGGTTTGATTTTTGCTATAGCAATGGGAGTAATCGCCTGGGTTTGGTTCAATATGCCAATGTTGGGTGTTGTTATCGGGCTCTCTATGATTATTAATCTTTTTATGGCAGGATTTTTCGGAGCAATCATACCTTTAGCGCTGAAGTGGGTTCATATTGATCCTGCAATAGGCTCAACAGTTATTTTAACAACTGTTACAGATGTCGTAGGATTTTTTTCATTCCTAGGACTTGCAAAAATTATACTTTTATAAGGAATATATAAATTGGATTTATTATTATTGTTTTTTTTCTTATCGGTTGGTGTCTCATTCATCTGTTCTGTTTTAGAGTCAGTACTTCTCTCAATTAATATGTCATATGTGGCAGTTTTAGAGAAAGAGAGACCTGCTGTCGGTAAACTTTTACGTCTACAAAAAGAGAATATAAACAAATCAATAGCATCAATTTTAATTTTGAATACTATTGCAAATACTTTGGGTGCTGCAGCTGTAGGTGCACAAGCATCTATTGTTTTTGGAAATGATGCGGTTGTTATTGTCTCTATTGTTTTAACTTTTGCAATTTTATTTCTCTCCGAAATTATTCCAAAAACGATTGGAGCGATTTACTGGAAACAGTTAGCACCGCTTGCAGCATATTTTATTAGAATCTTTATATGGATTACCTATCCAATTATTTTAACAACTCTAGCAGTTACAAACAGAATCTCTAAAGGTAAGGATGATGCGCATACGCTTACGAAAGAGGAGCTCTTAGAGAGTATGCTTATGAGTGAAGATGAGGGTGTTATAGATGAGAAAGAGTCGGATGTAATCGAAAATATGCTTAATCTGGACAATATTAAAGTTTCTGAAGTTCTCACGCCAAGAAGTGTTGTCTTTGCACTTGATGAAAATATGACTATTGAAGAGGTGATTGATAAAGAGGAGTCGATTTTTAAATTTTCTCGTATTCCTGTTCATAGTGGAAGTATTGAAGATGTGACAGGATTAGTTCTTACAAAGAGAATTTTTAAACAACTTCTGAAAAATAAAAAGGCAACATTAAAAGAGATTAAAAAAGATATGTTTGCCATTAATGAAAATGTACCTGTAAGTAAAGCACTTGATCTCTTTATATCGAAAAAAGAGCATATGTTCTTGGTCAAAGATAGTTATGATCAAACAGAGGGAATTTTAACATTAGAAGATTGTGTAGAGACAATTTTAGGTGTTGAGATTATGGATGAGAGTGATACCACTGCAGATATGAGAGAACTTGCAAAAAGAAAAATGAAGTTAAAAAGAAAACTTCAAGAGAAGCGGTCTTAGTTTATCCTAAGACCTCTTCCATATTGATGTCATATCCAACCTCTTCTGCGAGTTGATCCATAAGAGAGAAGAGTTCATGTGATTGGTTCTCAGCATTTTTAAATCTCTCCACAATCTCCTCTTTAGAGTCATTTTTAGCCATACAACCACCTTTTAAAGCACAATCAAGATTACTATTGATGAGTTCATGGAACTGTTCATGTGCATTTTGCATCTTTTTAAAAGTAGGGTTGTTTCCAAAGAGTTTCGTTCCTTGAGAGTAGTACCATACTCCAAAACCACAATGGTGAGCATCTTTTTTAAGATCTTCAGTAACTGTTCCATTAACAACAGAAGAGTATGCATTTGATTTGAAGATGATATGGTGGATTTTATAGTTTGATAAAAAGAGTGCAAAACTACTTTTGTTTGACTCTTTTGATGTTAAATCCATATCAGTATTGAGTTGGCTCATAGTGTTTGAGAAGTTGTCCATAGTCTCATTTGCACTTGTTGCTATACCACTCATATTTGATGCATTTTCAGAGATACCACTTGATTGTTGTTGGAGATTTTGAATGGTAATGCTTATCTCTCCTGTAGCTTTTGATGTGCGCTCTGCAAGCTTACGTACTTCATCTGCAACAACAGCAAAGCCACGTCCATGTTCACCTGCACGAGCCGCTTCAATAGCAGCATTAAGAGCAAGTAAATTTGTTTGATCGGCAATATCTTTAATAAGGTTGACAACATTTGTAATCTCATTGACATTTTCATCCATCAGTTCTATAGCTTCTGTTGTATCGACTACAAGATTGTTTAAATCTGAAATCTCTTGAGCCGTTGCTGAAACTGCATCATAGCTTACTTTTGTCGATTTTGTAGCATTTGATGTAAGTTCAGTTACTTTGACAAAGGCATCTTTTGTCTTGTTAATATCGGCTGTTATTAAATCGAGATTTCCTTTCATCCCGCCATTGAGTTGAGAAAACTCTGTTGTTAGGAGTCCCATCAATTTATAACGTTCATTTGCTTTCATGGAGGCTATGGCTTTTTGAATTTCGCGTGCTGTTTCACTGAATTCACCATGGAGACCTTCTGGAAACATATGTCTGTACATTTTCCCATCTGTAACTGCTTCAATAGTGTAGCGTGTCTCACGCAAGATAACTTCCATTTGGTCTAGAGAGTTGTTGATATTCCAAGCTATTTTCTCTAATGGAGTCTCTTTCTTGTCAAGAATTACTCTTGAAGAGAGTTTTCCATTCTCTACATCGTGTAAAACCGAAGCAATTTGGCTCATTAGCTCTGCGTCATTTGCACTGCTTTTATTGAATGAAAAAAGGCTCATAGTGTTGCTCCTGATTGTAAATTGATTATAAACTCTCTATATCCTAATTGATGTTTTTCGAGGAGTTGCGTGAGAAGTTTATGGGATGCTTCAATGCCACCACTACGTTCAGCACTGAGAAGTTCTTTATATATGGGAGTTATGATATCTATAGCAGATTGTGGCATTTTTCTTCTTACCGATGTATAGCTTGTAATGTTGCCATTTTGATCTAAGTCGGCTGTAATATATGCAAATACCCAGTAGTAACCACCATCTGCAGAGAGATTTTTTACAAATCCAAAAAATTCATCTTTGTTTTGAATTAAATCCCATAGAAGTTTAAATGCAACTTTTGGCATATCTGGATGGCGAATAATGTTGTGATTCGCTCCAATAAGATCAGTAGCCGGATAGCCTGCCATCTTTGTAAAAATTTCATTACAGTATATAATTTTCCCTTTTATATCTGTTTTTGAGACAATAAAATCATGTTGATTTAAAACTTTTTCATTGTTTGTAATGTTTTTTGGAGCATCTAGTTTTGATAAGCTTTTCTTAGACATTGATTAATCCTCCTTTTTTCCTGTTATTTAAAGTATTATATAAGAAAAAGGGAGAAAATTATCTCAAGGAGGGTAAAGTATAAAATTAAATCTTATAGCGTCACAAAATGATACAAATGTATCTAAAATATGACGCTTTATTGTTACATACCGGGAATTCTTGGGATTTTTCCTAATTTTGAGTAGCGACAATAGAGTCCCCAACCTTTTTTAAGCCAGTGCCCAAAAACAGGCATAGGAATCATTTTCCCGCCTTTGTCATTTCTGTATACAAAAGCAGCACCATCGCCACTGTCCATCACACAAAGAATATTAAGATGGTCTCTATACCCTTTTCTCTCTTGAGAGCCTTTGTTCATCATATCTATATTAAAAGCGGCATTTTTTGCCATAACTTCTGCGATATGCCCCTGTTTTGCTCTCCAGTCCGGACCTTCAAGTGCGGCACTGTCACCAATAGCAAAGACATTGTAGATACCCTCTTCGCTTTCACTAGAAGCATCAAAATCATGGACAACTTCACAATAGTCATTGATCTTAATAAGTCCCGCATCATTGAGTGGAAGGTCACTGTTGGCAAATACATCGTGTCCATTTCCAGCAGGAATGAACATAGTAAAATCAGACTCGAGTTTACTCTCATCTTCAAAAACAATACCATCTTCTTCAAAGCGTGTTATTTTTTTACCAAAATGTGTCTTAATATCTAAACGATCAAAGAAAACACCCATCATCTTGAGAGCTTGTTTCCCCATTCTAGCTCCTGGTTCTGCCATTGGCGCGAAGAATGTAAGTTCAAAATTTTCTCTAATCCCGAGTTTTTTGAGTTGATTATGAACATTGAAAATAACTTCAAATGCTGGACCACCACGAACATTTGATGGATCTTTTGGATTACCTCCAAAGCCCATAGCAATTTTTCCACGTCCTTTTGCTATAAGTGTATCAAGACGTTCTTTGATTTTTATAGACTCTTCAGGTACACCACAGATAGAGAGAAAGTTCTCATTTCCTTGATGTTTCATCTTCCCTGAACCCATCGCAACAATAAGATACTCATACTCAAAGGTGTTGTTCTTACAGTAAACTTTAGACTCTTTACTTTTGATAGATACAACATCATCTATTACAAGCTCAAAACCATGTGCTTTTTGTAAATCTGCAAGAGGAACACACATATCTTCAAACTTACTCTCTCCTGTTGGAATCCAGATAGAAGTCGGATAGATATAGAAGTAGTCTCTATTGCTAACGAGTGTAACTTGATAATTCATCTTTCTTAGATGAATTGCAGCATCAATACCGGCAAACCCACCACCTAAAATAAGGACTTTTTTCATATATAATTCCTATATAAGTTAATTTTATAAGAAATATTACACTAGCTGATGTTAAAAATACATTAAACGTATTACTTTCATCGTCACTTTATTTTTTATTAATAAAGTAAACTGCTAACATTGCGATAAGCCCACCAATGATAATATGGGGCTCTATGGGCTCATTTAAGATAAGCCAGGCACTAAAGAGGGCAAAGAGTGGAACAAGGAACATAAAAGAGCTTGTCTTCTCACTTCCAAGCTTACCACTGGCGATAAAAAAGATGGTTGTAGCCACAGCTTGCCCAAATACAGCAAGATAGATAAGGGCTATCCAAAACTGACTGTTTTGTTGAAAAACGGCAGCTAAATTGGAATCTTTTGCATAGAGAAAGCTCACGCAAGTAGCAATGAGTGAGATGGCAAAGCTGTAGTGCAGTGGGTGAATATGCTTTTGGGAGTGTTGCGAGAGCAGAGTAACACCCGCCCAAATAAGAGCACAGAGCAAAAAGTAGAGATTGGATGAGTTTAAAAAGAGGGCAAAGTCATTGAGTTGGAGTAAAATGTAGCCACCAATGAGTCCAAGCAGCAGTCCAAAATATTGTTTCGTTTGCAGTCTATTGCGAAAGAGAATTGCGACAAGTAAAAAGGTCATAATCGGTGTAAATGTTGTGATGATGACACTTCCAGCTCCTGCATAGCCGTATTTTATGCCCATAAATGAAGAGAGCATAAAGGAGATGTTTAAAACAGAACTTCCTACAATGTATTTTAGGCTCTGTAGCTCAAATTTAAAAGGGATTTTGATCAGATAGAGAATAGGGATAAATGCAAGTGTCATTAGAAAGAATCTCCAAAATACAATCACATCCATAGGAAGATTGTAGGTTAAGATCTTCAGTGCTGTCCAACCACCACCCCACAGTAGCATTGCAAAAAGCATAAGATAGGTAAAGTGACGCTCCTGCATAGGCTTCACAGTAGCTCTCTTTTAATCCAGTGAGAGAGGGCATAGAGTCCCCAAATGTGCTGTTTAAAGCTTCCCTGTTTTGCAGATTTGAGATACTCACGCAGCTCTTGTTTGTGAAACATTCCCGTCTCATTATTGACCTCTTCAATGAGGCTAATTTTTCCTGAGTTGATGAGGTGCTCCATATAGGGATTGGAAAAACCTTTTTTCTTGCGTGAGATAATCTTTTCGCCTAATTTAGGCAACATTATCTCTTTTAAGAGTGCTTTTGTTTTGCCATCTTCATAACGGAGTTTAGGATCAATTCTAAAGATGAGATTTGCAAGTTTGTGATCTAAAAAAGGTGTTCGTGATTCTATTGCGTGAGCCATACTGACACGGTCAAGTTTTGTTAAAAAGTGCTCCGCCTGAAAAAGATTGAGGTCAATATAGCTGTACCAAAGTGACTCATCTTTGAGTGGGGAAGCCTCAAAACGGCTTCGGTAGGATTCTAGGTATTGCAAAGAGCTGTTATCTTTTATATTTTGTCTTAGAATCATATTTTTTTGCAGATCGGTAAACTTATCGCCACTTGTACGAAAGAGGAGGCTCTCATCAAAGACGCGTTTGTACCACTCCCATTCGCGATTTTTAGAGAAGTTGGAGCGAAAATATTTCTTGAGCCAGTTTTTGTGCATCAGCCCCTTTGCTTTTTCAATGTCGAGATACTCAAAATATTGTCTATAGCCTAAAAAGAGCTCATCACTCCCCTCACCACTGAGAACTACTCTGTGCCCATCTTTTTGAATCGCTTGAAAAAGAAGATAGAGTGGAACAGCTGCTGGGTCATTGAGTGGTTCATCGAGGGCCGTAAATGTTGGATCTATCGCCTCAATAAAACGCTTCTCATCTATCTCTACACTTCTGTTTGGTATGCCCAAAATCGCTGCACTCTCTTGTGCATTGGCGCGCTCATCATACTTGGCAAACTCTTTATATCCTAGGGTATAGGTTTGGAGGTTTTTTCCCTCTTTTTTTGCATAGTAGTTGAGTGTAGCGCTGTCTATGCCACCTGAGAGCAGTGCCGCCATAGGTGCATCACTTTGTAAACGCAGAGATATGGACTCCTCAAGAACTGCTTCGAGTTGCGTGAGCGCCTCTTTTTTGTCATAAATGATTGCATCTTTTTGCTCAAGGAGGTCATAGTAGAAGCTCTTTTTTATCACCCCTTTTTCAAAAAGCAGATACTCTCCTGCTGCGAGTTTTTTAATGCCTTTGTAAAAGGTGTGTGGCGGTGTTGGTGCCAAAAAAGAGAGGTAGCTCAAAAGTGCATCGTTGTTGAGCTCTTTTTTCTTTAAAAATGGCGTGAGTCCTTTAATCTCTGAGGCAAAATAAAAGGCATTACTATCGTGCATATAAAAGAGTGGTTTTTTGCCGAGTCTGTCTCGAAAGAGGTAGAGCT
>Ga0256843_1002805_pt1 | contig 12523 bp, 11 predicted proteins | sample AlvinellametaG_FD_191572 | JGI IMG/M metagenome (GOLD analysis project Ga0256843, IMG submission 191572) | Pompeii worm associated microbial communities from hydrothermal vent at the East Pacific Rise, Pacific Ocean - Alvinella | ecosystem: Host-associated > Annelida > Integument > Unclassified ... | reverse complement strand
GAGTAAAGTAAGCGCCGTGGAGCCTGATAAAAAGAGATTTTTCAGGATGAAAAGAAACTTTAAAGAACACGGTGCCAAAAACATTCAAACATACAATAAAGACGGGCGTTTTGTGTATAAGGCCACTGGGGAGATGTTTGATAAGGTGTTTTTGGACGCTCCTTGTAGTTCTGAAGCTCATATCGATTTGAATGAGGGCATTACCTGGTGGAATTTAAAAAGGGTTAAAAGATTTTCAAAACTTCAAAAAGAGCTTATCAAATCCGCTTTTGAATCGCTAAAACCAGGCGGTGAGATGATATACGCAACTTGTACTTTTTCTCCCGAGGAAAACGAGGAAGTAATTGACTTTTTATTAAAAAACTACCAGAACGCCGAGGTTTTAAAGGTAGATCTTCCGATAGACAATATTCAAGAAGGCATTACAAAATGGGAAGATAAAGAGTATAATGAAGAAGTTAAAAAGTGTGTAAGAATCCTTCCAAAAGACGCGTATTCCGGGTTTTTCTTCACTAAGATCAAAAAACATTAACTATATATTAACTCAAATATGTTATAATATTTATCTAATATTACCGAAAGGAGAAAAGATGAAAAAGAGAGTTTACAAAATCGCATTTAGTGTCGCAGCAGCAATGTTAATTGGATGTGGAGGGGGCGGCGGAGGTTCGTCATCATCTACCGGAACTGTTTCAGGAAGTGTAATAGACGGGCCTATCGCTTACGCTAAAGTTTGTGTTGATACGAATTTTGATAAAATATGTAATGACAATGAACCTCAGGCAACGACTGATATTAACGGTAAATTTACTTTAAAAGACGTTAATCTTACAGCCAAAGCTCCAATTTTGGTAGAACCTGTCTCAGGTAAAACTTTTGATACGGTAACTAAAAAAGAATTTAATAAAAAATTAGCCGCACCTTTAGACGGGTCAAAAGTAAATGTTAACCCTATCACGACATTAGTTGGTGCAAAACTTTATGAATTAAAAAAAGAAAACAATCTTACGGACGAAGCGGTAGAAAAAATTAAAGAAACGGTTGCAAAAGCTGTAGGAATGGATCCAAAAGAACTAACGAGTGCTGATATTACAAAAGATCCAAAAGTTTACGCAATAGCCGTTACACTTGCTAGTGCGGTAGATGATATTGACGATATTGATAAAGTTGTGGATTTTGATAAATTAAAAGAAGGAAATTTAACCGAAGCGGTAAAAGACCCAGTTATAAAAGAGGTGTTGGAAACCGTAGAGAAAAAAGACCTTAAGGCAAGTGACCCTTCCCATATCCAGTTGGCGATACAAGATGCGATAAAAAAACAGGACCCGTCGTTACTTGAGCAAGTAAATCTTGATGAGTTAGCATTGGAAAATTTATTGGTTAACAATAATTGGTATATTGCTAGTGAAGAAGGGGATTTGATAGTTTTTGAGGAAGACGGTAATTTTATTGATTATTCTGATGGTGAAGAATATGGGACATGGGAAGTTAACGACAAGGGAGAAATTATTTTAAAATATGGAAACGGAGAGGTTATTAAGATAACCAGTATAACACAGCAAAACCCTTATATGTATAATGTGATATTAACTGATAAAAACGGAACTTATCATGAAACTTTATTGTCTATTCCTAAAGGCGAAGATTTAAGAGAGCTTCCAGGCATTAGTTTTATTAATAAAAAGATGCTTGAAAATAAATTTATAGATTTAGGATATGAAAAAATTATCTTTTATGCGGATGGTACTTATGAAGAAAGAAACAATGAGGGAAGTGCAAAAGGTACATGGAGTATCAAAGATGGCGAACTTGTAATAGAGGGTACAAATGTCGATGACAATAAAAGTTTTACGGCACAAGCGGTATTGTTTGATAACTCCTTTATAACCCTTATAAATGAGGAAGGTAAAAAGAAAGGATTTATCATTCCAGCAAAATTACAAGACCTGTCTGCCGGAAGCGTTAATGGGAATAATGGCAATACAGGATTTACTCCAGAAATGGTAGCTGATAAATCTTTTGGAATAAACACTGAAGAAATAATAGTCTTTAAAAAAGACGGATCTTGGGTACTTTATAGTGAGGGGGAAGAAGATGACAAAGGTACATGGAAAATCGATTCTCAGGGTCATTTAATTCTTCATTCAACAGAAGAGAACAAAGATTATGTAATTACTTTAAAAGAGAACCTTGACCAAGTGATTGTATATGAACTAAACGGTCAAACAATTTATGCCGCTGTGCTTAATACAACTAACCCTTATGTATCTGTTTCATCAAGCGATGACCTGAAATCAATCAACAGTTTGGTTGGTTTGAAAACATTTACCAAGGAGATGGTGGAAGGTAAAACGTTCTTAGTACACGGTGGGGATAGAATTACCTTTAAAAACGACGGAACATTTATTGATACATGGGAAGAAGACGGGGATACTTATACCGCAACAGGTACCTGGGAAATAGATTCAAACGGCGTACTTGTAATGAATTATGACCAAAATAATGCACCTGAAGATACTCCTGATACTGTTTATGTTGCTTTAGGAGTAGCTGAAGCGGATGCATACAAAGTGATTGTTTTTATAGTAAAAGATGGTAAATTAATATCTGTATTTCCTGATAAAGTAATCGTTTCAGGAAGTACAAACGACGGCAATGTAACAACTGGTTTTACAAAAGAAATGGTAGCTAACAAGTCTTTTGGAATTGATTATGAAGACGTATTGGTAATAAAAGATGACGGTACGTGGGTATTGTATAACGATACGGAAGAAGACGACAAAGGAACATGGAAAATCGATTCTCAAGGTCATTTGGCCCTCCATTCCACCAATGAAAATAAAGATTATTTACTTACATTAAAACAAAACATGGGGCCGGTAATTGAGTATGAACTAAACGGGCAAATTAAATATGCGGTTGTATTAAATACGGATAATCCGTTTATATCTGTATCTTCAAGTAATGATCTTAAATCTATAACTGGCGTAATTGGGATAAAATCGTTTACGAAAGAGATGATTGAAGGTAAAACTTTTGAAGCTGATGAAGGTGAAAAACTTACTTTTAACAGTAACGGTACATTTACTGATGAATGGGAAGACGATGAAGGTGAAAACCATGTTTCAACAGGTACCTGGGAAATAGATTCAAACGGCGTACTTGTAATGAATTTTGACCCAAGCAGTGATGAAATACCTGATACTGTTTATGTGGCATTAGTAAACTCCACACAAAACAAAATGTTGGTGTCAATCTTTGTAGTAAAAAACGGTAAACTTCTCTTTGTAACTCCAGACGAATTAGTAATTCAATAAAGGGTTTTTTCCTTTATTGAATTCTTCCTATCATCGTATATAGAGGTCCGAAAATTGAAAGCATTATTACGGCTATAAATACCGCGAGGATTATAAGTAAAGCAGGTTCTATTACTTTTGAAATATTTTGTGCCATATAGTCGATTTTCGAATGATAATATTCGCCTATTAAATTAAGCTGGTTTTCTAGTGTACCCGTATCTTCTCCGATAGCTATCATTCTTTCCATGTAAAGAGGGTATAGTTTTACGTCTTTTACAGCTTCGGAAATACTTAGACCTTTTTGAATGTCATATATTATTTTTTCTACGGCTTCTTTAAAAACCAAATTCAACGTGTTTTCTTTTAAAGTTTTAAGACCTTCCAGCAAAGGGAGCCCTGATGAAACTGTAAGCCTAACATATTCGGCAAAATATGCTGAGTTAAAATATATTACGAATTTGTTTATCAATGGTGTTTTTAAAATAGCTTTATCAAAAAAACGTTTAAATTTTTCATTTTTTAAAGAAACTGTAACAATAAAAATTATTATAAAGAACACAATTACGATGTAAAAAAAATAATTTTGCATAAATTCGGAAAAATTCATTACCATAACTGTTAAAGTAGGAAGTTCTACGTCCATTTCCTTAAAAAATGTGATAATTTTCGGAAGGACATATAAAAGCCATACCAGCATAGCTACTATAATTGCGATAAAAGCAAAAGTAGGATAAATCATTGCCTGTTTGAATCTTTTCTTTAAATCTTCTATTTTTTTTAGAAATTCAGCCCCGTTTTTGAGTGTGATTTCTAGGTTTCCTGTTTGTTCACCTATTTTTATTAATGAGACTATAAAGTTTGTAAAATATTTTTTATATTTTTCCAGAGCAGTTGAAAACGAATGTCCTTTTTGGAGGGTGATTGATATGTCTTTTAGCATTTTTTTAATATAGGGGTTTTTATTCTCTTTTATCATGTCCTCAATCGCGGTTTGAATAGGGATACCTGATTTTATAATCAAATAGAAATTTTCAAGTAGTTCGACGATTGTCTCTTTTTTGATTTTCGGCTTTAAAAAAACGGCAAGAAAAGGGGAGAAAATTTTGGGTATCGGTTTTACTTCTATGGGTATGGATCCTTCCGCTTCTATGTATTCAACGGCTTCGGCAATGTCCTCGAAAGAATCGAAATAGGATGTTTTTTTACCGTTCGGGTCAAGTTTTTTTATAAAAAATATCATTCAATAACCCTTTTTAGCTCTTCAAGGGTCGTAATTCCTTTCAAAATTTTAATCAGCGCGTCTTCTTTTAGAATACGCATTCCTTTTTCCCTTGCCCTTTTTTCAATTTCGATGGTGCTTTTGCCTTCGACTATCATTTTTTTAAGCTCTTTGTCTATTTCAAGCATTTCTGCAACGGCAAGTCTTCCTAAATATCCCGTATAATTACATTTTTCGCATCCGACTTTTTGATAGATCTCAATTTCTTCGTCAAGGTTTTTGATTTCATTTTCGTCAAATCCGTAATTAAGCAGTACGCTTTTGTCGATTTTGGTTTTTTGTTTACAGTACGGGCAGAGTTTTCTTACCAGTCTTTGGGAGATAACCAAAATCAACCCTTCGGCTATCATGTAGGTTTTGATTCCCATATCTTCTAGTCTTGATATTGCGCTTACGGCGTTGTTGGTATGAAGGGTTGAGAGTACTAGCTGACCGGTAATGGACGCTCTTATTGCAAGCTCGGCCGTCTCTTCGTCCCTTATCTCCCCTATAAGCATTACGTCCGGGTCCTGTCTCATAAAGGCTTTTATCGCTTTTGCGAAGGTATATCCGCCTTTTACGTTTACTTCGGACTGTTTAATAAAGGTAAAGCGGTATTCAATCGGGTCTTCTACGGTTAGTATGTTTTTTTCAATCGGGTTTATTTTTCTTAGGGCGGAATACAGCGTGGTGGTTTTTCCGCTGCCGGTTGGTCCCGTGATTAAAATCATTCCGTAAGGTTTTGCAAAATATTTTTCTATTTTTTCTATATAATCTTTTTCGAATCCTAAATTGTAAATGTTAAACAGCGTCGCGTTTTTGTTTAGAACTCTTAAGACGATGTTTTCACCTTTTTTCGTAGGCAGTGTAGATACCCTGATATCATACGTATTTTTTAAAAACTCAAACTCAAACCCTCCGTCCTGAGGCAGTCTTTGTTCGGCAATGTTTAAGCCCGCAAGTATTTTTATTCTAGAGATTATTTGAGGATGTAGGGTTTTTGGAAGTACGTAATAATGATGAAGCACTCCGTCTATTCTGAAAAATACGTGAGTCGTGACGATTTCGGGGGTTATGTGAATGTCTGTGGTTCTGTCTTTTATTGCGTTTTGGATAATTAAGTCGATTAGCTTAACGACATCTGGATTATCCGAGTAAATTATATTTTCAATCTGTTTTTCAATGGGGTTTTCCAATTGGTAGTAGTATAAAAGGGCGTATTTTGCGATTTTATCCCTGCTACCGATTAGAAAACGTATTTTTTTGCCCGTGATTTTAACGAGGTTGTCGTATACGTTAATGTCGTTGGGATTGTCTATTGCAACGTATAGTGTGTCGTTTTCGACTTTTATAGGAAGAAGTGGAGTGGATATGGCAACTTCTTTTGGCACTAAAAGAAGTGCGCCCTGTTCGGGTATTACAGTATCTAAGTCCACATATTCGAGATTGTTTTGAAGGGCGATGGCTCTCGCTATTTCATCCGGTGTGACGAAATCAAGCTCCTGAAGAATCTCTCCCAGGAGCTTATTGGGATATATTTTTTGAACCTGAAGAGCAATTTTAATATGCTCTTTGGTTATATATCCTAATTCGATTAATAATTCACCAACCGGCTTCATTAATTAAAACTCAAAATATAAATCTGTTATTTGTTTTGAAGTGTCGTCGTAATTGTTTGATGATCTGATGCTTCCAGTTTTGTAATTTCCATCGTCGTATTTAACATCTAAACTTCTTGCTGTTTCTCTTGGTAAATTGTCAAACATTATCCAGTTTGCTGATTTGCCTTGAACGTTAGTATATCCAACAGCTACCGCTCCACCGTATGGGTTTCTAGGGTTTGCAACTCCGCTTCCGCTAAGGATGTTTGCAAGTCTTAAATGTTGCCACAATGCACATGATTCTTTTGAGTTGTCTGTACAATTGGTAATAATTCCCTCGATTAATCCGTTACCGTTTCCATCTTTTGTGTTTGTATAATTAAGATGTTTTTTTGCTTGAGGGTCATCTCCAGGATATGCGTTGAATTTGTCGTAGTATGTGTAGATTGCAGCCAACACTTCCTGTTTCATGTTGTAGAGTCTTTTCATTTTCGCGTTGTTGATAAGTTCTTGGCCTTTAAGGATAGCACCTAAAATCAAACCGATAATTACCAAAACGATTGCAAGTTCTACGAGAGTAAAACCTTTTCTTGAATTTTTCATTTTATCCTCCTTTAAAATGGGTTTACGGATTAACCGTAATTACAAACGAACGTTTGTCGTAGTTTTTGTTTTTATCTCTTACGTATACGGTTATTTTATAGGTTCCCTCCGTTGATGGAGTGCCTTCGATTTTAAAATAATCGCTTTTTTTCCAATTGTTAATGTTTCTTAAACAGTTGGTTGAAATATATTTAGGATTTGCTTTTAACCCCGGCGGTAGCGATCCTTCATAACACCATTTATATTTACCGTTATTATAAATCTTTTTGCCGCCTTCTGCAAATATGGTTGCCAAGTAACTTTGTCCCACGTATCCGTAAGGCAGTTCGTGGTTTAAAATATGGATTTGGTATTCTTTGCAATCTGCTTCGTTTTTAAGCTCATCCAGTTTTACCCATTTAATTATATCATCATATGGTTCTTTTTTGTAGAAATCAGACTTATTATTATCTATATTTATACCTGGAATATAAACTCTTACATTTTTTGTTCCCAATCCGGTTTGACAGTTTAAATTCTCCCCGCAGCTTAGGATTAAGAATGCTACGTTTGGTATAGTTTCCGCAATGTTTCTGCAATTTTTGTCTTTACAGATTTTAATAGTGATTGGAGTTGAGTTTTCATAACATATGGAATTGTCATCCGTTAGGTTTTTGGCGTATTTGTATAAAAGTTTTTTGCCCCATACGTCTTCCGATCTTTTTACTATAGAGCCAAATTCGTCTGAATTTGGGAGTTTTCTTTTAAGTCCGGCATAGTTTTTAATAATTAAAGTGTTTTCGTTTACTATGTTTTTTGTTTCTTTTACTTTCTCTCGTTTAGTAAGTAGGGAAAATATGCTAAACCCTCCACCTAAAAGTACGCCGATTATAATAAGTACAAGGGCGAGTTCAATTAGGGTAAAAGCTTTTTTCATTTTTCTAACTGCCTTAATCTTATTTTTACTATTTTACACAATTTTTCATTACATTGTGAAATCTTTCTGTAAAAATGCGTTGCTAAGTTATAATTTTTATTTATATCTAATATCCTTGCATACCCGTAGACAAAATATTTGTTTAAGGGATTTTTTAAATATGCGTTTTTATAATAAATTAGCGCAGTTTCGGGATGGTCCTCGTTTAGGTATCCGTATACGAAATCAAGATATCCTTTTTTTGAAAGGTGAAGGTATTGTCGGATAATTTTTTTTAAGTTCTTTTTATTTCCGTATTTAATGGCTCCCACACTATAAGCATAGAGCGTGTTTTCCCTCAGAAATGTGGGTTTTTCCCCAAGAATTCCTTCAAGATAGGAAATATTCAATGCAATTTGTGGGTTTTTGTCGTATCTGTAGGCCTGTTTGTACAATTCAAGACTTTTTTGTACGTCTCCTTTTTTGAAAAAATAGTCTGCTTTTGTAATAAGATCCGTTGTGTTTACAGGTGTGGTTATTTTTCCGGAATCTTTGTTGTTGTGGAAAAGGGCTTCTTTTTTGGTGTTTATGAAGAATGCGTCTGAAGCATATTTTTTAAAAAATTTCAGGTCATTATGAACGTTGTTGGTAATACATCTGACAGTATAGTATTTTTTTATTTTAAGTACGAAACATTTTTTATTTTTAGGAAGTTTTTGTAAAAAATGTTTTGCCGAATCCAAAGAAAAAGAAGTAAAAAGTTGGATGGTGGGAATCATGTGTGTTTTGGGCACAAAAGCGGTTGAAGCAAGCAAAAAAGGTGAAAGTAATATTGTTAGTTTTTTATTCATTGTTTATTATCCTAAGTCTTAAAAGAATTACGAGTTCTCTTTTGCTTTTAGAGTCTTCCGTTCTTCTGAAAATGTTTCCTAAGATGGGAATGTCGCCTAATCCCGGTACTTTTACGATAGTTTTAGTTTTTTTGTTGTTAATAAGTCCTCCGATTACGATTAAATCGTTGTCCCTTGCCCTAATTACGGTTCCGGCTTCTTTAATATTTAATTTAGGGGCCATAGCTACAATTTGATTGTTTTGGCTGAAGGTTACTACGTCTTCTATGGAAGTTGATACCGGTACTACGTTTAAGATTATGGTGTTGTCGTCTTTAATTATAGGCGTTACCCCCAATGAAATTCCTTGAAGCACGTCTCTTCTAGTATATGATACTTCAGGTACCACAGCAGTTGAAGTCCCGGTGGTAACCGTTGTATAGTTAACTGATTTCTCCCAGAAAGGATAAATGTCGCCAGATAAAATAATGGCGCTTTGCCCATTTAGCACCCTGATTCTAGGGTTTGACAGTGTTTGTACTTTTCCGTTGCTTTGGATCGCCTGGATAAGCATGTTAAAATTTTTTGCAGTATACTGCAGACTTCCGGCTACACCGTTGGCAAGTCCTAAAGTCTGCGTTAAAGTCAATTTGCCGTTATCTATATTGTTAAATACTTTCTGCCAGTTTATTCCGAGTTGATGGTCTTTGTTGAGGACCACTTCAAGTATTTTGGCTTCGATAAGTACGCCTTTCCCTGTTGTTTTTGCTACCTGTTTAATAAATTTTTCAATTTTTTTCATATGGTTTTTGTCGTCAGTAACAATTAATGTACCCGTAAATTTGTTTAATGTAAAATTTCCGCGTTTAGAAATAAGAAGTTTGAGGTTTTTTTCTAATTGCGTATAAAAATCGTTGGCTTTTTCCGGGTTTTTATATTGAAGTGAGAATTCCCCTTTTACGTTGTTCGTTTCGTTTTCGTTATCGTTGTTGGTATTTACTCCGAGGACGTCTCCGCCGAGATTGGATGTATAAGAGGAATTTGTATGGATATAAGGAATTTTAAAGATTTTAGTCATATATTTTTTTATATAAAGAATGTTTCCTTTTACGTCGTAATAGTATCCTGTGATATCGGTGATTATGTCAAGGGCGTCCTTGAGTGGTGCATGTTGCAGATTAAGGGTGATTTTTTGATTTACGTCTACGTCTTTTCCTATTACAAGATTCATGTTTGCCGTTTTGGCGATTGAATAAAGAAAATACGAAAGAGGAGCTTCTTTTGCCGCCAAAGTAATGTACTTGTTCTCAAACGGAGAGATTTTTTTATACGGGCTTTCAAATACCACGGGTGGCGGAGGCGGAGGGGTTTTTGTCTCTTCAAACGGTTTAATTAAAGAAGTCTCTTTTTGAGGTTTGTTTACCTGTGTTGTGCTACAACCCAAAAAAATTGTCAAAAATACAATGATTATTGATTTAAATAAATACATTTTATCCCTTTTTCTGTTTTTATTTCGACGCAGTCCGGTTTGATGTCTATTATTGCGGCTCCGTCGATAACGTCACCAACTTTTACAATTTTTCCGTTTAAAAACGCTATTTTTTTACTTTCAGTTATTATAATATATTTTAGCTTCCAGTTTCTTTGGACTGGTTTGCGTATTTGAACGCTTCTTTCAATGTATTTAGGCTTTGGTTCCGGTGCAGGAGGGGGTTTTATACGAATAATCTCTTTTAAAATGAAGGTGTCCGGGGTTTGTAAGGTAAAATTGTTTAATTCTTTTTCAAGCAGTGCATATTTTTCCACTATTTCTTCATTAACGGAAATGTGTTTTTGATAAATTGCCGGTTTGGGAGTTAACTTGTCTTCAAATGTTAAAAATACCCCCCAGATAATTAATGGTAAAAAAACCAAAAAAATAATATGTTTACTTGGAGTCATTTTCATCCTTGTAAGGTACTGTGAAATAAAATGTGCTTTTTATGTTATGGTTTAACATATCAAAATATTCAAATGTAATCATAGGCAGTTGAGTTTTGAATAAACTGATAAGTTCTTCTTTTTGCTGTTCGTTTAAGATGTCCGAATATATAAATAATTCTGCCTTAAATGCGTCTCCGATGTCGTTGAAGTTTTTTACTTCTACCGGAAGTGTCTGCTGTAACGAGTCAATTTTGTCAAGTATCATGTTTTTTGCTTCGTCTTTGGATAAAAGGGGAATGTTTAATTCTGTGAGTTTTTTGTTTATTTTTTCTATTTTTTTTAGCTCTACTATCATTTTTGAATATTTGTTGAGTTCTTGATTTACGCTCGAGTTTTGTACATCAAGGAATTTGTTGTATTGATAAAGAAAAATCGTTGCAAGGGTAAACAAAATTATTAATAAGTATCTTATAATCATTTTAGCCTCTTTAGTATGACTATTAATTCAAGTCGTTTTGTTTCATAATTTGGTTTGATGAAATAATTTAAACGGAGGTTTTTTAACAGAGCTTCGATTTCTTCTTTTTGAGTTATCATTTCCTTAAAGGATGGGTATCTTTTTTCAAAAAAGACACGGATGTTTTTATCTACGCTTACGGAATAAGGAAGAAAATATTTAAATAGCGGTCTTATTTTATTTAACTGAGACAAAAAGTCAGATTTTTTGCTCTCTTTTTGAAGCGTTAAATATTTTAAATAATAATCAAGCGTGTTTTTGTCCAGAAGCGTTACAGAGTTTTTCATGTTTTCAAATTCTTTTTGTTTTTGGAGAAGTTTTTGTTCGTTTAATTTCAGAACAGTGATTTTTTTATAAGACAGAAATCCGAGGTAACAGGCCGACATCAGTAAGAACGTTGCAATGAGTAGAAAGGTTTTTTTGAACGTTTTAAAGTTTTTGATTTCTTCCGGAATGAAGTTTTCTTTTGTGAAAAGCGTTCCGAAATTCAAAAAGTATTTATTAAATTTTCTATTGTCGAGGTTTTTAACAAAACTTAACGGCTGAGAGACTTCGGCATTTATTTGTTCGCAGATTGAATTTATCGTTTCAGTGTTTCCCGATAATAGGACATTTAAAGGGTTGCTTTTTGACTGCTGTTTAAAATATATAACCGTCCTGTTGATATCTTCGGCTATTTCCTGGGGTGAGAGGGGTGTTGGTATGCTTCTGAAAAATTCTAGTTTTTCTTTGCCACCGGCATATACTATGCTTTCATTCGTAAGATAAACGCTAATAAAAGCGTTTTGAAAATACTTTTTTGAAACTGAGAAAAGGGAATGGTAATCTGTTGTAATAACTTCTATGTTTTTCGTTTTTATTGTATTTATTATATTTACAATATCTTTTTTTAAAACAATTTCCGCCTTATAAATATTTACGTTTTCTTGTTTTGATTCCAACGAATAAATAAAAACAAAATCTTCTTTAATTTCCTTCGAAAGTTTTGCTTTTATTACAGATTCTACCAGTGTGTCTTTAACTTTTGAGCTTACTTCTATGGTTCTGGTAATTAATTCGGAGGGAAGAAAAGTAATATATGCTTTTTTTATTTTTTTAGGGTTGTCGCTTATAAAAACAATATCTTTATCTTTTTTTATTACCCTTATTTGCAGAATTTGTTTCGAAAACCTTAATAAATCAATCATAACACTTTATTGTTTATTAAATTTTGTTTTTGCTTCTTTCAAAGCAGCGATAACATCATCAACGTTTTCGTACGGAATGTGTGCTTTCCAGTCCGGTTTGCTTTCGTCTCCGTCAAGGGAAATGCCTATGCTTACCACAGGCTTGCTGCCTTCGCCGTAAGGTTCTTGGATGTGGGAAATCGAAATAATCCCTTCTTTCGTGTTTGCTAGGGGTATTGTGGTAATGGGGATGGCTTTTTTCATTTTTCCCTCCTTTTTGTAAATTATAACACAATATTAAATTAATTTTAAAATTTTTTCTATCTCTTTTTGGAGGTGTTTTAAATCTTTTGAGTTATCGATTACGAAATTAGCCCTTTTTTTCTTCTCTTCAATATCAAGCTGGTTGTTAAGAATCGCTTTTGCATCTT
>Ga0256843_1002804_pt1 | contig 12524 bp, 11 predicted proteins | sample AlvinellametaG_FD_191572 | JGI IMG/M metagenome (GOLD analysis project Ga0256843, IMG submission 191572) | Pompeii worm associated microbial communities from hydrothermal vent at the East Pacific Rise, Pacific Ocean - Alvinella | ecosystem: Host-associated > Annelida > Integument > Unclassified ... | reverse complement strand
TGCGGTTCGCAAGCGAACATCACAGACGTAAAGTTATTCGCGAGCGAATATAACTTTCGTCGTGCGGAATGGCAAAAGATAAGCAGTTATCTTTTGCTTGTCATTCCTCCTCGTGCGGAGCTACAAACGACAAGCAGTTGTGTTAATAAGGTGTGGGCGTCAAGTTATTCGCAAGCGAATATAACTTGCGCCGTGCGAAAGGGTCAAGCTAAAGCAGTTTAGCTTGACTGTTCCTTTCTCCTCCCCTTAACGGGTGAACGAGGTAACCGAAGGTTAGGAAGCAAACTGCTTTGCTTCCGGCCGAAGTGAAGACACTTGATCTATTCCGAAGGAATATCAAGTGGCCGGGTACCGATTAGATCTTTTTTATCCAACGTCAAACATTAAACAATGTAATCAGTAAAGTTTGCTTATTGCATAGGACTTTAGATCTTTTCATAAGGTATTGCCGTCTTGCGGTTCGCAAGCGAACATCGCAATTGTCGTGCGAGCCTAAAAACGTAAAGCAGTTTACGTTTTCTTTACGGCTCTCCTCCCCTCAGCGGGTCAGATGTTTAATGGATTATGAAAGTTTCAGAACTTAAAGAATTGATTAGGGAAACCAGTCTTAATCCCCTCAGCGGGTCAGATGTTTAATGGATTTGTGAGTTTTAGGAGGTTGCAATGGAAAAATTAATAAATGTCTTAATCCCCTCAGCGGGTCAGATGTTTAATGGATGACATACATAGCTTATGTAACAGCTCTGTATCCAATGAAACATGGTGTCTTAATCCCCTCAGCGGGTCAGATGTTTAATGGATAAAGTATTCAAGGGGGATAACTTCAGGGGAGATACCTGGGTCTTAATCCCCTCAGCGGGTCAGATGTTTAATGGATAGTATCTTCAATTAGTATTGAAGACCTAGACGATTTGGTCTTAATCCCCTCAGCGGGTCAGATGTTTAATGGATGTTTATTTACAAGTGGTAATAGTGGTTGGGCAACAGTAGAGTTGTCTTAATCCCCTCAGCGGGTCAGATGTTTAATGGATAGATGAATTATATTCATCATATTAATACAGAACCAACTCGTCTTAATCCCCTCAGCGGGTCAGATGTTTAATGGATAATATGTTAAAACAGAACCAACAGGTAGAGAGTGTGGTTTTCCGTCTTAATCCCCTCAGCGGGTCAGATGTTTAATGGATATTTAATAAGTGACGACATAGTTGATAAAGCTATTGTTGTAACTGATGTCTTAATCCCCTCAGCGGGTCAGATGTTTAATGGATTATTCAAGCTCTTAACACTGATGATATCTACAGCGGTCTTAATCCCCTCAGCGGGTCAGATGTTTAATGGATAGCCTAAACTAAGGCATTTTGTTTTCAAAGATCATTCTTTTGATAAAAAAATGATACCGAAAACACGAAAAAAAGTCAAAAATGCGGATAATGACAGGAATTTTAACTTTTACAACTCAACGATTTGGCTTAAAGTCAGCTTAAAGTGCCTGAATTCAGGCAAAATGAAAAAGGTAAAATGCGGATAATGATATAATAAAAAACGAAAAATCATCAAACATCCGCATTTAAGCAAACTTTAAGTTTCAGAGGTCCGAGAAATCGGGCATTTTGGAAGTCGTAAAAATGTAAAATCGGATAATTAAAGAAACCTTAAGCCAAAAAATACGATTATCCACAATTAAGCAAACTTTAAGAAAACAAAAAATGCCTGAAATTCGGGTTTATAATTAAAAGTTATGGGCTTAAAAATGCGGATAATGGTTTTGATGGAAGAAAAAGGGTAAAAATGACACTGGTAAATATTGTGGGGGACTTTTTCTCTTCGGTGGCTCCGGTTTTTTATGAGTTCAGGGATCGGGTTACGACGCATATTATCGTAAGCGACAATTCAAAAAGGGACTCGAAAAAAGCCGGGGAGTTTAGAAAAGGGGTCAGGAATTTCTGTATCGAAAATGGTCTGAACATAACTCAGCATTTCGTAACCATAAACGAGGACTCCGACAGCGCGATAGAAAAACTTATAAAGTTTATAAACGAAAATGCAGATTCTGAAGTGTATATAAACATAACAGACGGGCTTTCAAGCGTTCACACGATGCTCGTAAGAAAAATGAAAAACGTCAATTTCATTGCATACGACATATTCGACAACGAATACCATATTATCTCTGAAAGAGGTACGGTAATGAAAAAAGAAGCCGAGTGTATGAGTATAAAGGATCATCTGCTTTTAAAAAACATAGAACTTCTTGAGTATGACACGCTTGAGTTTGCGAACAGGTATGCCAAAGAGATCATTATGATATTCGAGAGATACAACGGTGAATTCGTCGAGTATAAAAAACACCTCTCAAAACACAGAAAAATACCGCCTGTTACGAAGTTTAAAAACATCGAATCGATTATTTCGAAAATGGATCTTCCAAGGGAATACAATAAAATATACAAACTCTTTACCGGTACGTTTTTTGAGTATTATGTGTATCTTAAGATGAAAGAGGCCGGGTTTTACGATGTTGGTGTGGGGATAAAAATCAGACAAAACGAACTTGTCAACGAATTCGACGTGGTTGTCATGCAAAGCAACCACCTGCATATAATAGAATGTAAATACAAAGAGGGAAAAACGCTCCAGCTCGACACTATTATCTACAGATACAGTGTTTTAAGGGAGATGGTGGATTACGATTCCAAAGCGGCGATAGTTTCGCTCGCGGATTACGGTGAAAATATTAAATTAAGGGCTGAAAGTCTCGGGATAGGTCTGTTTAACCTGCGAACACTTAAAAATTTACCGAAATTTTTAAACGACAAAAACTGAATATTAAATATTATATAATTGTGAAGTTTCGTAACACGGTCTGAAAAAGTTGTCGTATCCGTGTAAAATCGGGGGATTTGGGGGATTTTATTTTTTACAATAACTCAAAGGAGAAAGGATGAGGCTATTTGCAACGCTCGGAGCCACAAGGGTGGGTAAAGAGCATCTGTATGAAATAGAATCTAAAACGTACAGTGTCAAAATCTCTCTTTTGGCTCTGAAAGAACATTTCGGTATCAGCGACAAAGACGTATATATTATCGGAACACAAAGAACAAAAGAAGTTCTCGGGGATGTAATTGAGGGGTTTAATTTTATACAGATAAACGAAGACTCATTGGAAAATGTGTTTGAAACGGCGGTAAAATATATTCAAAAAGACGATATCGTGGATCTTACACAGGGGTTTAGATCTTTTCCTTTCGGTGTGTTTCTGGCTCTGAATTTCTCCAAACTTCTGAAAAAAGACCCTTATGACGTATTTTATGCACAGGTTATGGATATAGGGTGTGATTACAGAAACGAAACGTGCAAGCATAAGTTCGTGTCTCTTAAAAAATATCTTGAAATCGGAGATCTGGCAAGGGAGATCAACGGGTTTGTCTCAAGCTGGTACGTGGCCCCGAACGAAATAGACAATTTCAGCCTTATCCATGAAAATTTATGCACACTGTCTAAAAAACTTCTCTCAAACAATATCGATGTTTTAAAAGAACTGAGCCTTATTCAAAACGAGATTTCAAAACTGAAAAAAGAGTTCGGGTTTCTAAGCGGGCATTTGGATCTTTTGTATTCGGAGGCTTCAGGTATTTACGCCGCACTTAAAAACGGGCGGGAATACATGAAGTTTTACGAAATGGCGAAGCTGTATTACTCAAAAGGGCTTCTTCTGCAGACGCTGACTATGCTGTTTGAGGCGATAAGCGCGTATCTTGCCGATATCGTTCCTCATAATTTTTCATGCAGAAAACACGACGTCGAATACACCAAAAGATCTAAAAACAGATATGCGTTCAGAAACTGTGTCAAAAACACATTAAGAAGTGAGAAGGGATGCGAAAGGTGGTGGTTTAAAACCCTTCGAAACTGTAAGGAGTTTAGAAAAAACCTCTTGAAAATAGACGAAATGCGAAACGACTCCGCACACGCTTTTATAAACAAAAAAGCCCTTGAGAACTTTCACAGCGAAATTGGTGAACTTATCGGGTTTTTCGGGGAGTATATGAAATGAAAATGTATCTTTTGTTTTCCCACAGACTCACATCCGAGCAGATGGAAGATGCTAAAAGGATGGGGGTTGAGGAGTTTGTGCCGCTTCCTGAACACCTGCAGAAAAAATGGAGCAACGTTCCAGCCGAACTTGAGAGTCTGGACGGGTATGCGGATGAGTTTTTTGAGTTTTTATCCGCTGCGGATGAGGGGGATTTTGTACTGGTTCAGGGAGATTTCGGAATGTGCTGCAGGGTCGTTTCCTTTTGCAGACAAAATTCCCTAACAGCTGTCTATTCCACAACCAAAAGGGTTGCAAAAGAGATAAGAAAAGGAGACAAGGTGGTGAAAATCAGCGAATTCAGGCATATAAGATACAGGAGATACTGATGTTTGAGTTTTTCGTGTCAAACTGGGTAAACGCTTTTATCAATTTTATGACCATGGCGGGTGTTGTTGTCAATATAGTTATGTTTATACGCAAAAACAGAAAAGAAAACAGTGAAATCAGCATCGTTTTGGATGTGGAGGGCACGAAATACAGGGCAAAATACCCTTTTTTGAGAAAATTTGTCCAAAGAAGCGAAATAAAAGGAGTGCTTAGAGATCTTTTGATAGACCAGAACAAAGGCTTTAGCATAAAGTACCTTTCAGATGACAGGTTTATAACCAATGTGCTTGAAATCCAAAAGGGCAAGGGGGATAAGATAACAATCAAATGCAGCGAAGATGAATTTAAACTGTTTGATAAGAAAAATTTTGAAGAAATAAAGGATAAATGATGGGTAAATATCTTTACGGTGCAAGTGTGCAGGGGATTCAGGAGTTTATATTTGAAACAAACAAACTAAAAGAGGTCATCGGGGCAAGCGAGCTTGTAAAAGAAATAGAAAAGATGGCCGAGTGTGAAAACTGCGAAGTGCTTTTAAATGCGGCGGGTAATATTAAAATTCTCTTTGATGACAAAGAAAGCGCAAAAAGGCTTTTTCTTACGCTTCCGAAAAAAATCTCACAGTCGGCTTACGGTATAACCGTATCTCAGGCGGTGGTTGAGATAAATGGCGATTACCCTAAGCCGGAGGATTTTGCGGAACTTGAAAAAAGACTTAAAAGCAAAAGAAACAAACCTCACATACCTCTTGATTATAAGCTATCTATTACGGACAAAGCCCCTAAAACGGCAAAAAGCGCATATGAAAAAGATAAAGACGACGGATATATCGATATGGCCTCAAAACAGAAACGTGAAGCGGCCAGGAGGGTAAAAAGCGAAAACGACGATTTTGAAAAAATAGCCAACTCCAAAAATAAAATCGCCGTAATTCACGCAGACGGTAACGGACTCGGTACGATAGTGCCTGAAATTGCAAAAGCGAAACTTTTAAAAGAGTTTTCCCAAAAGCTCGATAAAGCCACCAAAAACGCATATGAAAAGGCTTCTGAAGGTATAGAAAAAATAAGAAAAGTTATTTTGGGCGGTGATGATTTAAGCGTAGTGATAGATGCCGATTACGCGCTGAAGTTTACAAGGGATTTTCTTGAATATTTCGAAAAGGAAACTCAGGATTTCCTTACAAAAGGCGAGTTTGCCTCTCTTGGGCTGAAAAAGCTGACGGCATGTGCCGGAATTGCGATTTGTAACGTAAAATATCCGGTATATTACTCATACGCACTTGCCGAGGAGCTTACCGCACATGCCAAAAAAATCTCAAAACAAAAAAACCCGAAAACACCTCCTTCTTCACTGATGTTTCACAATATCCAAAGCGGTAATTTCAGGGATATCGATGAAATAAGACAAAGAGAGCTGACAGTTACGGATGAGGAAGGAAACAGGGTTGAGTTTGATTTCGGACCTTATTATCTGAACGAAGCTCCTAAAATTGATGATTTTCTTGAAATCTGTAATCTCTTTATGCAAAAAGACTCTCCAAAGGCAAAATTCAGAGAGTGGCTAAAATCGCTTGCGTACAGCAGGGACTATGCCGAAATCACACTTTCAAGAATCAATGAAATGGCGGCGTCCAAATGGGATGGTTATAAAAAAGCGGACAAGGTGCTAAGAGAGCTTGGTGTGAGTTTTGAAAACCCTCTAAACGCCGAGAACAAAACACCTCTTTTTGAAATTATCGAAATAGTATCAAACACAAAGGCTGTAAAATGAAAATAAAATATAAGATAATTTTCAGGGATTACTGGCATACAGGAAGCGGAATGAGCCAGGGGGCTTTGAGTGACGCGGCTGTGCTTAAAGATAAAAACGGTATTGTTTACGTACCCGGAAAAACAATAAAAGGACTCGCAAGGGAAGCGGCAAAAGAATGTGATAAAGAATGTGATGTTGAAAAATGTTTCGGTCAAGAAGGTGATTTGATGAGTGCGGTTGTATTTAAAAATGCCGTTTTAAGCAGGGATGAGTATGAAACGGTGGTTGCCCAAAACTTACAAAAGTACCTCTACGACACCCTGACATTTACAAAAATAGACTCCAAAGGAACAGCGCAAGACGACACCCTAAGGGAAATTGAAGTGTGTGTGCCGTTGGAGCTTGAAGGCGAGGTTGTTGTGGAGGATGACAAGTGTGCGGAGTGTATCGTAAAGGCTCTTAAAAAAATAAAACACATAGGCCTTATGAGAAACAGGGGGCTTGGAAGATGCCATATCGAAATTAAGGATGAAAAATGAAATACAGACTAAAAGCGTTGAGTGACCTGATTTTTATAGCTTCATCAAATACTCAGGGAAATATAAAATATCTTGATTTTGTCCCTGGGAGTGCACTTTTAGGAGTTGTTGCAAGGCACTACGATAAGTTTGAGAACCCTTTTGATGTGTTTTTCAGCGGCAAGGTGAGGTTTAAGGATGCGCATATTATCATAAACTCAAAACCCTCACTCAAAATACCTCTTATGTATTATCACGAAAAACTTGAGAGGCAAAAGATCTACAACTACTGGAAACTTGATGGAAAAGATTTTAACGGTGTGCAGTACAAGCAGATGAGAGAAGGGTATTTTAATAATGACGGGTTTATGAAAGTCGAGTTTTCATATTCACAAAAAAGCGCGAGGGACGATAAAAACGGCAGAAGCAAAGACGGCGCGATGTACGGATTTAGAAGTATCGCCAAAGGCAGCGAGTTTTATTTTGAGATAGAAATTGACGAAAGTCTAAGCGATCATGATAAAAAACTGATCAAAGAGATCATCGTAGGCGAGCACTATATGGGTAAATCCAAAAGAAGCGAATACGGAAGTGTTGAAATTACGCAAGAAGATTTTGCCGAGGAAGTTGAGAGTTTTTCAGCGCCGGATGATTACAGCTTTGTATATTTCAAAAGCAGGGCGTGTCTGTTTGACGAAAACGGCAATCCGACATATGACGTAAGATACCTGCATAAAGACCTAAAACCCGAAAACATTGTTTATGAAAAAAACCAGATAAGAAACTATGAGTATGTGCCGTACAACTTCAAAAGAAAAGAAGACAGCCAAAGATGTGTGATTGAAAAAGGAAGTGTCGCCGTACTGAAAAACGTATCAAAAGAGATACTTGAAGATATCAAAAAAGGAGTCGGCGGATTTTTAAGCGAAGGATTCGGAGAGGTGATCATTAATCCCGAATTTTTGAAAGAAAAAATGGTGAAATTATCTGAATTCAAAGCCGAAGATGAGTTTAAACCTGCTGTGGATAGTCCGCTTGTGAAGTATCTGAAAATGAAAAAAGAAAAAAGCGGCAGTGAAACAAAACTTATCAAAGAGGTTAAAAAAGCCGTTGAAGAATACGGCAGGTGGTTTGGAAACATTTCAAAGTCACAGTGGGGCAATATAAGAACACTTGCGGTGTTTGACGACTACGATGAGAGAATAAAAAGTTATATTTCAAAGGGGATTTACCAGTGGCTGCCCGCACAGCGGAAAATTATGGAAAAAATCCTTAAAAACGACAGGGAATTTGTAAAACTGTTTGCAACATTAATGATGAAAAAGGCGAAAAAATGAGATATGTAGCACACGTAACAATCAAAACACTGACACCTTTGAAAATCGGTTCGTCCAAAATCGCCCTTCATACGGATATGCCGATTAACAGGGACTTTAACAATCTGCCTTTCATACAGGGTACAACGCTTGCCGGTGTTTTGAGAAAAGAATTTGAAGAAAAAGAAGCAGAGGAAATATTCGGATACGAAAAAAGCAAAACCGAAGGACAAGGCTCGAAAGTAATAATCTCAAACGCCCTTTTGCTTGACGAAAACATGAAAGTCCATGAAAGACTCTTAACGCAAAAAAGCGGATTTCTAAAAATATTCGACAACCTGCCTGTGAGGGAACATACCGCAATAAACGAAAAAGGTACGGCCAAAGAGCACTCAAAATATGACGAGGAGATAATCTATAAAGGGGCGATGTTTAAATTCGCCGTTGAGAGTAAAAATAAAGAGTATGTGCTAAAGATCCTATCAAAACTCAAAAAAATAAGAATAGGCGGTAAAACCACAAACGGTTACGGAAAGTTTGAAGTTGCGGGTATTGAATTCGAGGAAATGGATGAGACAAGGTATGAAAACTATACCGCTTCTTTGAACGAAAAATTAAACGTGTTTGAAGCTGATTTCGAACAGACGGATTATATTGTTTACGATGTGATGCTGAAGCCTGACGATATGTTTTTTATTTTCGGAAGCGGAAAGCCTGATAATGAAGCGGATATGACCTATACAAAAGAAAAAGTTTTGGATTATGAAAACAAAACTTTAAAAGAAAGGGCTTTAATTCCGGGTAGCAGTATCAAAGGCGCAGTTTCACACAGGGTGGCATACTATTACAATCTTGAAAACGGCATATCTGACTTAAAAGAGTTTGATAAAGAAACTTCCCCTGCGGTTATAGATCTTTTCGGTCAGAAAAAAGATGAAAACCAAGGAGCAAAAGGAAAGGTGATCTTTGAAGATATATATCTTGATAAATATGAAGAAAAAAAATTCGACCACGTAAAAATAGACAGGTTTACAGGCGGAGCGAAAGCCGGGGCGTTGTTTAATGAAAAAGCTATTACGACCGAAGAGATAAAATTCAGCATATACGTTGAAAAAGACGCAAAATACATACATCTGCTTGAAAAAGCTCTTGATGATATGTGCAGCGGGCTTCTGCCTCTTGGGGGAATGGTGACCAAAGGACACGGTATGTTTGTGGGAAGCTACAAAAAAAGGGGTGATGATGAATAATATTCTAAACAAACTCAGAAAATACATAAATGCAGACGGATATGTAAAGTATCTTTCAGCACCGATAAGCAGGGATGACGTGTTTTTGAATGCTGAGCTTAACGGGTTTGAATTTAAAGACGTTCCGGTTGAGGTGATTGTGTTCGGCGATGCGGAAGGTGAAAAAAGAAGTTTCAAAGCTGTACTGATAAACGGAGAATACAGAATAGACGAAGAAGTTATTGAAAACCCCGATGAGGATACGCAGAGTTACTACAGCGTTATTAACGGGCTGAAAGTTAAGATGAAACAGATATGGAAAAAAGAAAAAGATCTTTTTGAAGGAGATTTTGAAGAATACAGCCTTGCAAAAGTAGTGTTTGTAGGGTTTGAAGGAGAGATAAAATGAAAAGAGAAATAACAGCACCGTTTAATTTTATACCTTTAAATAAAGATGTATATTTTCCTGATTGGAGCGGAAAAGTACTTCATGACGTGCCTTTAAAAGATGCCGAGAGCGGTGAGATAGAAATTGTGATAAAAGCAATAAGTCCCGTCTTTATCAGAGACAGTGAGGATGAGGGGAGATTTTTTAATTTTAACGGTGAGTACCTTATACCGGGTTCAAGTTTTAAAGGGATGCTCAGAAGCGTATTGGAGATTATGAGCTTTGCAAAGTTAAGTGAAGATCTGATTGATGACAACAGATATGCAGTTAGGGATTTGTCAAAAGCCGATAATTTTTATATGAAAGAAATGAAAGAAGGTGTAAGGGCCGGATGGCTTGTTAAAAAAGACGGAAAATATATAATTGAAGACTGCGGTGAGCCTCTTAGAATTTCCCATAAAGAAATAGATAAGGCTTTAAATATTACATTTTCAAAACATTTTGAAAGTGACGGGTTTGAAAAAACTTCTAAATACAAATATGACATTATCGGAGGTCCTTATAAAAAGATAAAAGTGGGAAATCCTTATTATTCCTCTTCCAATAGAAAGTATGATAAAAGAAAATTTACCAAATATGACCCTAACGGCAAGGAGGGAATACTCGTATTAACCGGACAGCCGACCAAAAGAAAAAACAGCGGTAAAAAAGGTGACGGAAAAGGGTTTGAGTTTGTGTTTATGCCTCCTTTAAGGGAACTTGATGTTGATACGGATGTTTTTGAGGATTTTAAATTTGCTTATTTTGACGGAAGAGAAACGCAGCCTAAAGAATCACCTGACTGGGCATACTGGAAAGTAAAACTTGAAAACAATCAAAAAGTACCTGTGTTTTTTAAAGAAAAAGATAAAAAAGTGTTGCATTTTGGGCTTTCATATCTTTATAAACTGCCTTATAAACATACTGTTTCTAGAGGTATCGTAAAAATACATTTTGATACAAGAAAAGATCTTCCGGAAACGATTTTCGGATATACCGGAAAAAACGATTCATTAAAGGGCAGGGTTTTTGTTTCACATTTCAAAGCGGTGGAAAATATAAAAGAACTTCCGGAAAGAAGTGTGGTTTTGGGTACTCCAAGAGCGAGCTATTATCCAATATACATTAAACAAAACGGAGGCAGATATATTACTTATATGGATGAAGGGTTTGAGATTGCCGGAAGAAAGAGGTACCCTGTAAGAAAAAACAGCTCTATTGTAAATACAAAAAACAGCGGAAATGATCAAATGGTGTTTAAATTCAGACCTTTGGCTGAAGGTGTTGTGTTTAAAGGAAAAATAAGGTTTTTTAACTTAAACAGAGTGGAAATAGGTGCTCTGTTAAGTGCTCTTACTTTTCACAACACTCCGGGTACATATCACAGCATAGGTATGGGAAAACCTTTGGGATACGGGAAAATAAAGGTTGATGTTAAATATGGAAATATGCTTGAATATATGAAAGAATTTGAAAAAGAAATTACTTTACATATAAAAAATTGGGCAGAGCGTGAAGAACTTAGCGAACTTGTTACAATGGCTTCAGAACAGAATGCAGATGAGGATTTAAAGTATATGGATGTAAAAACATACTCAAGTTTAAAAAATACTGCACAATATTTAAAAAGATATTCACAGCTTAAAAAAGTACAGAAGATAAAGATTAAAAGTCTGCTTACACAAGAAGAACTTGAAAGTTTTGAGTCTGAAAAAAACTATAAAAAAGAGTTTGAAAAAGTTATGAATTCAAACGATATCAATGTGTTGGAAAAATTCCTTGAAAAAGTAAAAAATGAAGACAAACAAGCAGTGGTAGAAAAAATTCAAAACTTAAAAGCTGAAATTGAGAAGAAAAAAGAAGATAAATTTAAGCAGATTAATCAAAAGGCTCTTCAGGCATTTAATGAAGTTAAAAGTAAAAAAGGCTCAAAAGGTTTTGAAAAAGCAAAAGATAAATTTATTAAAAAATGGAGCAAGGAAAAGGAAAATAAAGGCTCTGTATTTGTTCTTAATCTTTTAGAGGAAGTCAAAAAACTCTGACTTCTTTTTTACAACAGAAAAAGTAATAGACACTTATATTGTATGTATCTTTAAATCAATTAAATCAACCAAAATATATTTATTGTTGTTTTTGTAACGTTTAAAGTCAGGTGGAAGCAAAATAAATTTGAAGTGTTATTATGAATGTCTGTTGTTTTTTTAGTCAATGTTTTTATCCCGGGCAATTAAAAATAAAACAAGCGATACTTATAAGTATCATTTAATTTGGAATATTGTGTAAACGTGTTTGTGACAATACCAAACAATGAAACAAGCAATATGAAAAACAAAATGCTCTTAAAAAAGTAATTTTTTTATTTATCTTGTTAGCTAATATTTAAACATTAATATTTGATATATCATATTATGGAAAAATATTTTGACTTTTGGCATTAGATCTTTTATATAAAGTCAGACATTAGACAATGTTGCAGATTAAGTGCGATTGTCGTAGATGACATTAGATCTTTTGATTAAGCAGTTAATGTGTCGGTAACAAATGTTTCGTTGAAAGAGTAATAACTTATCTATCGATTATAGTGCCAGACACTTTGATGAGCTTAGATCTTTTCATAAGGTGTTGCCGTCTTGCGGTACTCATTTCATTCGTACATCACAGACGTAAAGTTATTCGCAAGCGAATAAAACTTTCGTCGTGCGGAATGGTGAACGAGGTAACCGTAAGGTTAGAAAGCAAACTGCTTTGCTTCCGGCCGAAGTGAAGACACTTGATCTATTCCGAAGGAATATCAAGTGGCCGGGTACCGATTGAAAATTGAATTTATTACAAGGTGTTGCCGTCTTGCGGTTC
>Ga0256843_1002803_pt1 | contig 12525 bp, 15 predicted proteins | sample AlvinellametaG_FD_191572 | JGI IMG/M metagenome (GOLD analysis project Ga0256843, IMG submission 191572) | Pompeii worm associated microbial communities from hydrothermal vent at the East Pacific Rise, Pacific Ocean - Alvinella | ecosystem: Host-associated > Annelida > Integument > Unclassified ... | reverse complement strand
GGAACTCCTGTAGTTGAAGGTGCTAAAGTTAAAGCTGAAGTAATCAACCACGGAAGAGGAGAAAAAGTAGTTATCTTCAAAAAAAGAAGAAGAAAAGATTCTAAAAGAAAAAGAGGTTTCAGAAGAGACTTTACAAGAGTTAGAATCACTAAAATAGAAGCTTAATAAAGGAGACTTAAAATGGCTCACAAAAAAGGACAAGGGTCTACTCAAAATAATAGAGACTCAGCTGGTAGAAGATTAGGTGTAAAAAAATTTGGTGGAGAATTCGTAAGAGCTGGTAACATTATTATTAGACAAAGAGGAACAAAAGTTCATCCAGGAAATAATGTAGGTCTAGGAAAAGATCACACAATTTATGCATTAGTTGATGGTTTCGTAAAATTCGAAATCAAAGACAAAAAAAGAAAAAAAGTTTCAGTTTATACTGAAAAATAATTTCAACTTCTCTTCCCTCTTTTAGAGGAAACTTCATTTAAACTTCATTTATGGTATAATTATTAATAACTAAAATCATATTAAAAATTTGTAATTTACATAGCTATTATAAAATAATTATTTAAATTACAAACAAAGGAAAATAATGTTCGTAGATAATATTGTAATCAAAGCTTCAAGTGGTAAAGGTGGTGCTGGATGTGCATCATTTCATAGAGAAAAATTTATCATCAAAGGTGGACCAGATGGTGGTGATGGTGGTAAAGGTGGTGATGTTTATATCTTAGCTGATAAAAATACTCATACTTTATCACATTTTAAAGGTAAAAAACATATCAAAGCAAAAAATGGTATGCCTGGAAAAAGTAGAAATATGTATGGTAAAAGTGGAGAACCAGCTTATATTATAGTACCACCTGGAACTCAAATATTTGATAATGAAACTGGTGAATTATTAGCAGATATGACAGAAGATGGTCAAAAAGTAAAATTATTAGAAGGTGGAAAAGGTGGTCTTGGTAATGTACACTTTAAATCTTCAACAAACCAAAGACCAACATATGCTCAACCAGGATTACCTGGAGAAGAAAAAGAGTTAAGACTTGAACTTAAATTAATAGCAGATGTTGGTCTTGTAGGTTTCCCAAATGTAGGTAAATCTACATTAATTTCTACTATCTCAAATGCATCACCAGAAATTGCAAATTATGAATTTACTACTCTTACACCAAAATTAGGTGTAGTTCAAGTAGGTGATTATGATAGTTTTGTAATGGCTGATATTCCTGGAATAATTGAGAAAGCAAGTGAAGGAAAAGGTCTTGGAATTGAGTTCTTAAGACATATAGAAAGAACTGAAATTATTCTTTATATGATTGATCTAGCAAATTATAGAGATCCTATTACTCAATTCAAAACATTACAAAAAGAATTAAAAAAATATTCTGAAAAATTAGCTACTAGAAAGTTTGCTATAGCTCTTACAAAAGCAGATAGCACTATTCCTGAAATAGTAGAAGAATTTTTTGAAAAACTAGGAATTGAACCTACAAACGACGATAAATATGGTATTGATTTAAGTTTACCAAACTATTTTGGTCATAATCCTGAATTTATAATTCCTATTTCATCTGTTACTAGATATAATATTGAACCTTTAAAATGGGCACTATTTGATATAGTAAAACAAGAAAGAAAAAATAAAGAATCATGAGATTAGTTATAAAAGTAGGAACTGCCACACTTTATCAAAATGAAAAGTTATCAAATAGAATTGATAATTTAGTGGAGTTTTTAGTAGAACTAAATAAACTTCACGAAGTAATTTTAGTATCAAGTGGAGCAGTTGGTGCAGGATATACAAAACTACAACTTGACAAAACAAAAATAGAAAATAAACAAGCCTTAGCTAGTATAGGCCAACCTCTACTTATGAAAGAATATAAATTAAGATTTGAAAAATATAATCAAATAGTATCTCAAGTTCTTTTAACTGCAGCAGATTTTGATAGTAGAAAAAGAACACAAAATGCTAAAAATATGATTGAAGTATTATTAAAAAACAATGTAATACCAATAATCAATGAAAATGACGCTGTAAGTATAGATGAAATTGTATTTGGAGATAATGATCAACTATCAGCATATACCACATATTATTTTAATGCTGATATGCTTATCATTTTAAGTGATATTGATGGATTATATGACTCAAATCCAAAAGAAAATCCAAATGCTAAACTTTTAAAAATAGTTAATGAAATTGATCAAAAATTATTAAATACTCCGTGTAATCCAAATGATAAATTTGCAACAGGTGGTATTGTAACAAAGCTTAAATCTGCTGAATTTTTAATGAAAAAAAATAAAGAAATGTTTTTAGCTAGTGGATTTGATTTATCTGATGTAAAATCTTTTATTTTTGACAATATTCATAAAAAAGGTACTCTTTTTACAAAGGTAAAAAAATGAAAATAGTAGCAAGAAATAAAAAAGCTTTTCATGATTATGAAATTTTAGATAAATATGAAGCTGGAATTGAACTTCTTGGAAGTGAAGTAAAAGCTATCAGAATGGGGAGAGTAAATCTAAAAGATAGTTATGTAAAAGTAAAAGATGGTGAAGTTTGGTGGATGCAAGGTCATATATCTAATCTAGAAACTACAAATCACTATTTTAGACATGACGAAACTAGACCAAGAAAACTTTTATTACATAAAAAAGAGATAGGAAAACTAGCGGGGAAAGTAAGTGAAAAAGGTTTTTCTATTGTACCACTTGATCTACATTTTAATCATAAAAATAAAGCTAAATTAACTATAGCTGTAGCACGTGGTAAACAGCTACATGATAAAAGACAAAGCTTAAAAGAAAAAACAATGAAAAGAGAAGCCGCTGCAGCTATGAAAAAATATATCTAAATAAAAGGAGTAAGTGTCGTATGAAAATTTTAGTTATAGATGATAATAAAAAGCTAAATAATATTATAAAACAATTCCTAGAATTAAAAAACTATCAAGTAACTTCTATTATAGATCCCAAAGAAGCATTAAAAATAATAGATAAAGAAAATTTTGATTTATATATAATAGATATCCACTTACCACATATTAATGGCTTAGATATTGTAAAACAAATTAGAAGTAAAAATCTAAATATACCAATAATTATGATTACATCTTCTTTAGAAGTAGATAATTTTATAAATGCCTTTAAAAATGGAGCAAACGAATTTATAAAAAAACCATTCCATTTAGAAGAATTAGAAATTAGAATAAATAATCTTTTCAATAAACGAGTAACAAATCTAATAAAAATAGATGATTCTTTATCTTTTGATTTAATTAATCAAGAATTATATAAAGATGGTAAATTAATTACTTTAAGAAAAAAAGAAGCAAGATTATTAACTATTTTACTAAAAAATAAAAACAATATCGTTTCAAAAGAAGATTTAATATCATATGTATGGGAAAATAAAGATAAACAAGACTATCCATTAAGACAACTTGTAAGCAGTATAAAAAATAAAGTACCAGAATTAAAAAATAAAATAAAATCTTTTACTGCAAAAGGTTATATGTTAGAAATAGAGGCATAAGCCAAAGGGATTACATCATCCCTGGCATTCCTCCCATTCCTCCCATATCAGGCATTGCTGGTGCTGGGTTTTCTTCTTTGATTTCAGTTACAGCTGCTTCTGTTGTAAGAAGTAAGCTTGATACTGATACAGCATTTTGTAATGCTACTCTTTCAACTTTTGCTGGGTCAATAATTCCCACTTCAAACATATCTACATATTCACCTGTAGCTGCATTGAATCCATAGTTTTCATTTTCATTACTTTCTACATTATATACAACTACTCCACCATCAAATCCAGCATTTTCAGCAATTTGTTTGATTGGAGCTTTTACTGCTCTAATTACAATTTCAGCACCAATTTTTTCATCACCTTCAAGATCTAAATTGATTTTGTTTGCTGCTTTTAATACTGCTGCTCCTCCACCAATTACAATTCCTTCTTCAACTGCTGCTTTTGTTGCACTTAAAGCATCATCAACTCTATCTTTTTTCTCTTTCATTTCAGTTTCAGTAGCCGCACCAACTTTAATTACAGCTACACCACCTGCAAGTTTTGCAAGTCTTTCTTGTAATTTTTCTCTATCGTAATCAGATGTTGTGTTTTCAATTTCAGCTCTAATTTGTGCAATTCTTGCTTCAATATCTTCTTTTCTTCCAGCACCATCTACGATAGTTGTATTGTCTTTATCTACTACAATTGTTCCAGCTTTTCCTAAATCTTCTAAAGTAGCAGACTCTAAATTTCTTCCAAGTTCTTCAGAAATTACAGTACCACCTGTTAAGATAGCAATATCTTGAAGCATTGCTTTTCTTCTATCACCAAATCCTGGTGCTTTTACAGCTGTTACATTAATTGTACCTCTTAATCTATTTACTACTAATGTAGTTAATGCTTCACCTTCTACATCTTCAGCAATAATTAAAAGTGGTTTATTTCCAGCTTGAACTACTTTTTCAAGTAATGGTAATAACTCTTTCATATTAGAGATTTTTTTATCATATAATAATACAAATGCATCTTTAAGTTCTGCTACCATTTTTTCTGGATTTGTTACAAAATATGGTGATAAATATCCTCTATCAAATTGCATACCTTCTACAGTTTCTAGTTCATCTTGAAGAGATTTTCCTTCTTCTACAGTAATTACACCATCTTTTCCTACTTTATCCATAGCTTCTGCAATTAATCCACCAATTACAGAATCGCTGTTTGCAGAAATTGTAGCAACTTGTGCAATTTGCTCTTTATTTTCAACTGGTTTAGCCATTTTTTTAAGTTCTTCAATAATAGCTGCTACTGCTTTATCCATACCTCTTTTTAATGAAATAGGATTTGCACCAGCTGTTACATTTTTTAGCCCTTCTTTAAATACTGCTTGAGCTAAAACTGTTGCAGTAGTTGTACCATCACCTGCTTCATCAGCAGTTTTGCTAGCCACTTCTTTTACAAGTTGTGCTCCCATATTTTCTAATGCATCAGGAAGTTCAATCTCTTTTGCTACAGATACACCATCTTTTGTAATATGAGGTGCTCCAAAGCTTCTTTGAAGTAATACATTTCTACCTCTTGGACCCATTGTTACTTTTACTGCATCTGCAAGCTTATTTACACCTGCTAATAATGCACTTCTTGCTTCGTTGCTATATGTTATTTCTTTTGCCATTCTAACCTCCTTATGCTAAAATTCCTAAAATATCATCAGTATTTAATACTAAATATTCTTTTCCATCTAAAGTGATTTCGCTACCTGCATATTTTGCAAATACAACTACATCACCTTCTTTAATTGAATTATATTCATCTTCTTCTACTTCTTTACTTACAGCAATTACTTTTGCTTGTAATGGTTTTTCTTTTGCATTATCTGGGATAATGATTCCTGAAGCAGTTTTATTTTCTTCTTCTACTCTTTCTACTAATACTCTTAGTCCTAGTGGTTTAAATGCCATAGCAACCTCCTTACATTATTTAAATTATTATCATCTTAAAATTTATCAGTCATATTATTTAAGTGACAGAATTATAAAAGATTTTTTTTGATTTGTCAAGAGATTTTGTGAAAAAATTTAAAAAACTTTAGTCTATTTAACTAAACTTTCCTTATTTATAAAAAACATAACTTTAGAAATAAATTATTATCATAAAATAAAAAAATTATGGTATAATATTGTTTCAATTTTAAATAAGGAGCTCTGATATGCCTAAAATGAAAACAAACAGAGGTGCCGCTAAAAGATTTAAACTTAAAAAAAGCGGTAAAATCAAAAGAGGAACAGCTTTTAGAAGCCATATCCTAACAAAAATGGACCCTAAAACAAAAAGAAGATTAAGAAGTCCAAAACACGTAGACAAATCAAACGTAAAACAAGTAAGAGAACTTTTAGGAAAATAATTTTTTAGAAGTTTTCACCTTAACACAGTCGTTTAAGGTTAAGATGGCTAAAGCCACACCTTAGAAAAAAATCAACAGGTAAAGGAAAACAACATGAGAGTAAAAACTGGTATCGTAAGAAGAAGAAGACATAAAAAGATTTTAAAATTAGCAAAAGGGTTTTATTCAGGAAGAAGAAAACACTTTAGAAAAGCTAAAGAACAAATTGAAAGAAGTTTAGTATACGCTTTTAGAGATAGAAGACAGAAAAAAAGAGATTTCAGAAGATTATTTATTATCAGAATTAATGCTGGATGTAGATTAAATGGAATTAACTATTCAAGATTTATCAATGGACTTAAAAAAGCTAACATTGAATTAGATAGAAAAATTTTAGCAGACTTAGCAATGAATAACCCTGAAACATTCGCTAAAGTTGTAGAAGCAGCAAAGGCAGCTCTATAATCTATTATAGGCTTTTGCCTATTTTAGACTATTTTTTAATCTTTCATTTTCAAAATATTTTTCAATCAAAACGTAAGCTATTTTATCTTTTATATCATCAAAAGCTTTTATATTATTAATATCTAATTTATATTCATCTATGAACTTTTTATATTCTATTTCGTTTTCATTATTTATTAAAAAAAAATCCCTCACTATTAATTTCAAATTATCATCTAATCTATTATTAACAAAAAGTTCTTTTAAGAATTCATACTCACTTTCTATCAAACAATACCCTTTTTGCATAATTATACCCCCCCCCCGCTTAATTTACGCTTAAATTAAGCGAGTTAAACAAAAAAGACTATTTAATAAATTGTTCTATATTTTTATATGCTAAAGAGATAAGTTTTTGTCTAGCTTCTACACTAGCCCAAGCAATATGTGGAGTTAAAATAATATTTTTTACTTTTAATAAAGGATTGTTTTTATCTATTGGCTCTTTTGTAAATACATCAAATCCAGCATAAAACCCTTGTTTATCAATAATATCAGCTAAATCTTTTTCATTTACAATACCACCTCTTCCCATATTAATTAAAATTGCATCTTTTTTGATTAAATCTAAATTGCTTTTATTTAAAAGATTTTGTGTATTTTCATTTAAAGGTGCATGGATAGAAATAATATCAGATTTTAAAACCTCATCTAATTCTACTCTTTTATATTCAGAATTATTGTTTTTACCACTCGTAGAATAATATACTACTTTACAGCCAAATGCTTTAGCTATTTTTGCTACATTTTCACCAATAGTACCTAATCCTATAATTCCCCATGTTTTACCATTTAATTCATAAAAATCTACAATATGTGTAAAAATTTCACTGTGTGAATATTTAGTTTTAGCATATTCATCATAATATTTAAGTTTATTCATAATCTCTAAAACCATCGCAAAAGTAAGTTGTGTTACACTATTAGTAGAATATCCTGCTACATTTTTAACAACAATTCCTTTTTGCTTAGCATACTCTAAATCTACATTATTCATACCTGTTGCTAAAATTTGAATCATTTTAATATTACTATTATCCATAATTTCTTTATTTATCACTACTTTATTTGTAAGGACAATATCTGCATCTTTTACTCTATCTAATGTTTCATTTTCTTTTGTTGTTTGATAAATAGTTACTTTACCTAACTTATTAAACTCACTTAAATCTATATCTCCTAAAGTTAATGCATCTAAAAATACTAATTTCATTTTATACCTTTATACCATTTTCTTTTAATGCTTTTATAATATGACTCATTTGAATCCCTTTATCTTTACACCAATCTGGGGCTAAAAGATTATCAATCCCTGCACTCATTCTTTGAATACTTATATTATCTGGTAAGTTTTTAATACTCCATACTAAAATATCTATATACTCTTTTTCACTAATAGGAGTAAATCTACCTTCTTCGTAATCTTTTGCTAAAAGAGTATTTTTGGTTACATACATAGGATGAAACTTTATACTATCTATATCTAAAGCTAAAGTATCATTAAATGTTTTTTCCCAATCTTTTCTAGTTTCTCCAGGAAGACCATATATTAAATGCCCACATACATTAAGACCTAATTTTTTTGTTTTATTAATAGTTTCTACTACATTTGCGAAATTATGACCTCTATTTATCTTTTGATAAGTTTCATCATTACTAGTTTGAATACCATATTCTATCCATACTTCTGTAGTATTACTTAAATCTTTTAAATATGTTAATGTCTCATCTGTAATAGAGTCTGTTCTTGTCCCTACACTAATACCTATTACATCATCAAAACTAAGAGCTTTTTCATATAATGCTTTTAATGTATCAAATGGAGCATATGTATTTGTAAAAGACTGAAAATATACTATAAATTTTTTAGCTCCAAATCTTTTTTTTAAAAATGGTATTGTATTTTTAAATTGCCATTCCAAACTTTCAAGTTGTTTTTCTAAAAGAGGATTTTCTTTTGAAAATAGATTAAGTTTTATTTTCTCTTTTTCCTTTAAGTTTGGTGAAAAACTTTCATTTTCACAAAAAACACATCCCCCTCTTGCAGATGTACCATCTATATTTGGACATGTAAATCCAGGGATAGATATAGGAACCTTGTAAACCTTAGTATGAAATTTTTTCTTAAGATACTTACCAAAAGTATATAATTTTTGCATTTATAACCTTGTGTTTTTTTATAGGAGTTTATACCAAAAAAAGAGAAGAAAAAAAAGGGTTTATAGTTTAAATCCTTCAATTTCTTTTTTTAGTGCAGAAATATGTGTTTCTATCATATTAACATTTTCATCAATTTGACTTAAATCATTTACAAGTTTTTGAGTATCTTCATTTGATTTTTCAATTTCAGATACCATTGCAAATGTAGCATCTTTAATAATAGAAATAGTAGATGTAATTTCTGCAGTTGCTTTTTGAGAACGCTCTGCTAATTTTCTAACTTCATCAGCAACTACAGCAAATCCTCTTCCATGCTCACCAGCTCTAGCTGCCTCAATAGCAGCATTTAATGCAAGTAAATTAGTTTGGTCTGCTATATCACGAATAAGTCCTACCATCCCTTCTATATCATTTGTAGAAGTTTCTAATGACTTTGCTTTTTCTACTAGATCATTTTGAGCCATTTGAAATTCACTTTGAGCCCAATTCACAGAATTACTTAGCATCTCTTTTGTAATATTTGCTTCTTTATCTACATTAACTGCAGCTTCTTCTATATGAGAAATAATCGATTGTAATGTTGAAATAATAGAATTTATAGGTTCTTCAAGCAGTTTTAATTCACTTGAATCATCAAGCTGTAATAAACTAGAAATATCTTTATTTTTTAAACTTTCAAGTCTTTCAATAATTGGAGCAATATGTTTTTGTAAAAATTCTTTTCTTTGTTGTAGTTCTTCTCTTCTATCTCTCATAATTACATAAGTTCTTTCAAGTTCACCATTCACAAATACAGGAATTACATATACAAAAACTGGAATAATCTCTCCACTTTTATGTCCAAGTTCTGCAAAACCATATCCAGCTTTTTTCTCTTGAGTATCAAACTGTCCTACAATTTTACATACTTTACATTCAGCTGGATTTTGTGGCCATAAAACTTTACTAGCTACATCTATAGTTTTTAATTCTTCACTACTCCACCCTGTAATTTCTTCAAAATATCTATTCCACTCAATAAATTTTCTATCAGGTGTAACAGCAAACATCCCTACTGGATATGTGTTTTTAAACTCTTCCCAATAAAAAATTTCTCTATTTTTTATCTCAAAAAGAGTCTTGATTTTTTCTTCTATTTTTCCATTTTTTAAAACTTCTATCTCTTTAGCATGTTTTACAATTTGTTCATCTTGTAATACTTTTTGACACTCATCCTCTACAAAATCCCAATTAATTTTAGGTTCAGTTTTGTTATTAAAAAAGCCCATAATACTACCTCTCCTTTTAAATTATTATACTATTATACATCATTTTAAGAAAAATTTTACACTTTTATAGGATATTCTCCATCAAAACATGCAAAACAATAATTCTCTTTTTTATCATTAATAGACTCTAACATTCCTTCAATTGATAAATAAGCTAAACTATCAGCTTCTATATATTCACATATTTCATCTACACTCATTCTACTTGCAATTAACTCATTTGCATCTGGAGTATCTACTCCATAATAACATGCACCTGTACTAGCTGGAGATGCTATTCTCATATGAACTTCAGCTGCTCCTGCTTCTTTAAGCATTCTTACAATTCTTTTAGATGTAGTACCTCTAACTATACTATCATCAATAACAACAAGTTTTTTACCTGCAATTTTATGTTTAATAGGAGTTAATTTCATTTTTACTTTTAAATCTCTAATCTCTTGAGTTGGTTCAATAAAAGTTCTTCCTACATAATGATTTCTCATAATTCCAAGCTCAAATGGTATTCCACTCTCTTTTGCATATCCTAAAGCTGAAGCTACTCCACTATCTGGAACTGGTACTACCATATCAGCATCTACTGGAAGCTCTCTTGCAAGGGCTCTTCCCATCTCTACTCTTGTTTCATATACATTTTTACCAAAAACATCACTATCTGGTCTTGCAAAATAAATATATTCAAAAATACATTTTTTAGGAGTTGGCTCAAATAGTTGGATAGACTTCATCTCTCCATTTTCAAAAATAACCATTTCACCAGGATTTACATCTCTTACATATTCAGCACCTACAAGCTCAAATGCACAAGTCTCACTAGCAATAATATAACCACCACTTTTAATTTTACCAATACTAAGAGGTCTAAATCCAAATCTATCTCTTATAGCAAACATTTTAGTTCTACTAAGAATAATTAAAGAAAATGCACCCTCTATTTGTTTTACTGCATCAGTAATTCTTTCTTGAAGAGTTGGAGCTTGATTTTTTGCTATTAAATGAATAATATTTTCTGTATCCATATTTGTCTGGAAAATTGCACCTCTTTTTATAAGTTCTTGTCTAATTGGTTCTTTATTTGTAAGGTTTCCATTATGAACAATTGAAATTTCACCAAGTCCATATTTAGCAAATACAGGTTGTGCATCTAAAATAGAATCATCACCAGCAGTTGAATATCTAGTATGTCCTACTGCCATATCACCTTTTAATACATTTTGAAAATGCTCTTCTGTAAATATTTCAGTTACTAATCCTCTATCTTTAATAGTATGAATTTTTCCATTTTCATTACTACTAATTCCTGCCGCTTCTTGTCCTCTATGTTGCATAGAAAAAAGTGAATAAAACACTTTCTTTGCTGCATTTTGATTTTTATAAATTCCAACTACTGAACACACATTATCTCCTTATAGTCCTAAAGCATCATTAATATGATAAAAACCTGCTGGTTGATTTACTAACCATAAAGCTACTTTAATAGCTCCTTGAGCAAATGTTTCTCTACTTGTTGCTGTATGATTAAATTCTAAAAATTCTCCATCATTGTAAAATCCAACTGTATGACGACCTACTATATCACCACCTCTTAAAGCCATTACCGCTATCTCATCTTTACTTCTTTCACCAATAATACCATCTCTACCTGATACTCTTACTTTATCAAGATCTAACCCTCTTGCTTTTGCACAATGCTCAGCTAAAGTAAGTGCCGTTCCTGAAGGTGCATCTTTTTTATATCTGTGATGCATCTCAACAATCTCAATTTCAAAGTTTTCTAAAGTTTTAGAAACCATCTCTACTACTTTATTCATAACAGCTACACCTAAACTCATATTTGTAGCATATAATACTGGCATAGTTTCACTTGCTTTTATAAGTAAATTTTTTTGATGATCATTAAACCCAGTTGTTGCAATTACAAGAGCTTTATTTAAATTATTTTCAAGTGCAGTTTCTATCATATTTTGAGTAGCTACTGGAGCAGAAAAATCAATCACTACATCACAATTTTCTAAAAATGTTTTCATATCATTTGTTACTACACAACCTGCAGGAAATTCTAATTCACTTTTCCCTTCAAAAATTACACTACCTAATTCTAAATTTTTTTCTTTTATAATTTTTACTAAAAGTTGTCCTACTCTTCCTGTAGCACCTACAATTCCAAATTTCATAAATTCTCCTTAATTATTCATCTCATCTATATATTTCACAGCTTCAAGCGCAGCTACTGCTCCATCTGCCGCAGCACATACTACTTGTTTTTTTGCATCTTTTCTAATATCACCTACAGCAAAAAGTCCAGATAAAGAAGTATTCATATTTAAATCTACACAAACACTTCCATCTTCACACATATTACAAATAAATTCATCATCTGTCTTTAGAACATCTGTATTTTTAGTATTTCCAACAAATACAAAAACACCTGGTACTTTCAAATCAATTTCTTGATTTTCTTTCTCAATAATAAGTCCATCTACAAATTGTTCACCATAAACTTTTTTAACTTTGGAATTATACAATATTTCTATTTTAGAATTACTTAAAACTCTCTTAATTGTAGAAGGAGCTGCACGAAATTTATCTCTTCTATGAATTAAATATACTTTATTTGCAATACTTGAAAGATATAAAGCCTCTTCCAAAGCTGTATCACCTCCACCAATAACTGCTACTTCTTGGTTTCTATAAAAAAA
>Ga0256843_1002802_pt1 | contig 12529 bp, 13 predicted proteins | sample AlvinellametaG_FD_191572 | JGI IMG/M metagenome (GOLD analysis project Ga0256843, IMG submission 191572) | Pompeii worm associated microbial communities from hydrothermal vent at the East Pacific Rise, Pacific Ocean - Alvinella | ecosystem: Host-associated > Annelida > Integument > Unclassified ... | reverse complement strand
GGGAGGGTCATACCCAGCTCCATTCCGAACCTGGAAGTCAAGCCTCCCATCGCCGATAATACTGCAGGCTACGCTTGTGGGAATGTAGGTCGCTGCCACTTTGAGTTATAACTTCCTTTCCTTTTTATTCTTCAATATTTTTACTTTTTATTTAAAACTTTTACAATCCTATATGAGCTTACGAATCTATATGACTCTGTTTTATCTGTAATGTTTTTATGTTGGTAGGTTATACTTTTCCCTTCTATTGGCGTTATTTTTTTCTGTTACTACACGCTTTTATGCTTTTTTTTCTTTGTTGCTTTGGAGTATTTTGCTGTTTAGTTTTTTTGAGGGTAATTTCTTTAATAGCTGTGTCTATAAGATTATCAGTAATTTAAATCTATTTTCTTTATATAGTTAAGATATTTAAATGTCTTTCTTTCTTAAAAGAAGTTTCATTTTTATAACTTTTATAAGCAGGTATTAAAGAAGTTTGAAATATAGAGATTTTAAACATTTTTAAGTCTAAACTTAGTCTAGGTATCTTAGACTACCAATACAATATTTTATATATAAAAGAATTTTCAAGGAGTAAATATGAAAAAAATTGTAACTTTATCGCTTGTGGCTGCAACAGCAACAACGATGGCTTTTGGATCAACTGCGAGTGATTTAAAATCTTTAAAAGCAGAGATTGCACAATTAAAAACGGAAGTCTTAAGCTTAAAGAGTAAAGATAAAAAGCTGGCTAAGAAGATTAATAAAGTTAAAGCACATGATGCAACAGATAATATTAAGTGGGGTGTAGATTTAAGAACATCTCTTGATAATATTGAATATACCATGGCTGATGGAACAAAAAGAAGTAATCACTCTTTAATGGCAACACGTTTATGGCTCAATATGGCATTTGCTCCAGATACGCATAATATCTTTAAAGGACAACTCTCTTACAATAAAGCGTTTGGTGCTGATTTTGGTGACTATAGAGGTTGGGGTATGGATACTTTTGATTGGGTAACCAATGAAGCATTGACAGGAAACTCTTTAAAAGTAAGACAAGCATTTTGGCTTTACCTTGGAGATGAAGCATTTGGTGCAGATATCCCTTGGACACTCTCTGTAGGAAGACGTCCTTCTACAACAGGTTTTCTTTCTAATTTTAGACAAGATGAAGCAGCTCAGTCTCCTCTAGGGCACAATATTGATGTAGAGTTTGATGGTGCAAGTGCAATGTTAAAACTTGAAAATGTAACAGGTATTTCTGGTATGTCATTTAAGGTATGTGCAGGACAAGGTTCTACAAATGCTACAGCACTTTTTAATACAACAGGAACTACATATGACAATAGTAGTGCACTAGAAGAGATAAAATTATTAGGCTTTATCTTTGTACCATATGATGATGGACAATTCCAAGTAAAAACAAATGTCTTTAGAGCATATAGTTTACCTGGTATGAATAATGCTATGGATCCATCACAAGGCTTTAAGACAGTAGGTGACTTAGATGGTGCAGCACTCTCTGTATTGGTTGATGGAATTACAGAAGATGGGTATCTTTCAGAAGCAAAAGTATTTGCATCATTTGCATGGAGCAGAACAGCTCCAGATGAAAATGAACGTATGCTAGGATCTACTGAAGATGAGACAGGTACCTCTTATTGGTTTGGTGCACAGTTGCCAATTATGGATGGTAATTTTGGTATAGAGTACAACCATGGAAGTAAGTATTGGAGATCATTTACCTATGCAGAAGATACTATGATTGGTTCTAAACTAGCTGCACGTGGTGATGCTTTTGAAGCGTACTATAGTTACCCTATCAATAAAGCATTAAGTGCACAAATTAGATATACTAAGATTGATTATGACTATACTGGAAGTAACAGTTTCTTTGGAGATGGAGGAACACCAATGACTATTGCTCAAGCAAATGCAGCAAACATGGGAAGTATGGTTGTTGACTCTGCTGAGGATATTCGTTTCTATATTCGTTATAGATTCTAATTTTTATATAACACGCTATAAGCATGAGCTTTTCTCTTGCTTATAGCGTGAATGCCTCTCTTAATTATCAAAAATTTTCATTTTACTTATTTATACTATTGATGCTATTTAAACTTCTTCAGCTTTTTTTTCTCTTTTCCTACATAAAAATAACTTATATAATTGAATTAAAAGAATTTTAGTTATAATAGAGTTAACTATTCTAATATATTATTGGAATGAGTGATTATTGTAGCTGCTTATAGAGAAGTAATATAAAAATGCAATAATAAAAGAATTGATTACAAAGGAAAAATATGAAATTAATTACAAGAGGTTTACTTTTGTCTCTTTTAGTGACATTAGGGTTGATGGCAACAGAGCATAAAGCTACAGATGTAGAGGCTACAAAAAATGATGTAAGAGTCTTTACTTCAGATAACAGTGATGGTAAAATTACAGCAAAGGGTATTGAAGAAGCCTTTGCTAAAGCAGGTTTTGTTATTGCTGCCAATAATGATATGAATTTTCCATTTAAAAGAGATTTTAATGAAACTTCATTTGATGTCTATAACTTAATGGTTGTATATAGAAAAGATACTACCTTGGCATTGGCAACTAAATATCCAGAGATAGGACTTTTCACTCCTATGAGTTTATCTATTTATACCAGAAAGGGTGATCATACTATCTCTGTATCTTCTCTTAAAGTCTCGGCAATGGCAAAGATTATGAATATTCCAGAGAATACTCCTGAGATGATTGCTTTAGGTAAGAAAGTAGAGGAGGCACTACATACTGCTATGCCAAAAGGTAAATTTGTACCATTGTCTTATAGTATGAAGCCAGCAACGCATGATATTATTACACGTGTCTCTTTTGAGCAAAAAGGGGATGATTGGGAAGAAGCTAAGGATGACTTTGAAACAGCTTTTGAAGAGCAATTGGCACCTAATGGTTTTGTTATGGCAGGATTTACAGATATAAACTATGATTTAGATGAGAATGATATTGATACATACCTTTTCTATGATGTCTACTCTATCTGTAAAATTGCTGTTATCTATGAGGTAGCAAAGTTACATCCAGAAGCAGGAGCATTTGCCCCTTGTTCAGCATATAAGTATCAGAAGAAAGATGAGAAAACTGTACATATGGCTTTCCCAAATGTCTATAAGTGGATAGCTGCTTTAAATATTGAAGATAAGCCTTCTATTGATGCGTTATTGGATGCACAAAAAAGATTTGAAGCAATGCTTTTAAAGATTACAAAATAGAGAGATGCCTAATGGCATCTCTCTAGAGAAGATAGATTTTATCATCTATCTTTATTGTTCCTTCTTGGATTACTTTTCCAAAAATTCCCCTATCTTTTTTTAACAATTTTGGTAATTTAGAGTCTATACATGAGAGATGTTGACAGAGTGTACAAGGTTGAGTAATCTCTAAGATAGTTTGACCTATTTTGAGTTGACTTCCTATAGCTAGATGGTAGGGGTTATAGTCGATTAGTAGATTTTCACCTAATTGACCATAGGGGATAGTGATATTTTTCTCTTTGGCAAGCTTGTAGCTACTTATGGAGCTAATAAGAACAGAACGTTCTACATTTTTGTTATAATGTTTATCGGAGAGGATACCTTTTTGATCTAAGAGAATAGAGTGCTTGGGAGAGGTTTGTGTATCTGTAATAAATAGAGATAAAACTTTGCCTACGGGTTGCATATTGATACGTCCTTATAGTATGAATCTTAGATAGAGTCTAGCATAACACAATTAGGCAACTGTTAACTGAGGATAGAGGTAATATAGAGGTAATCTAGCTCTAATATACTTCTACGGATTTTTAATTGTATAAAAGTATAGATTAAATTGATAAGAAAAATATATTTTTTTGATTAAAAAATATAAAATTAAGCAATTTGTATATATTCTGAATAGATATTATAAAAAGTAATGGTTTTTTACGATTTTCTTGACAAGTTTATCTTCTTTCTAATACAATGAAGGACAATCATAGCTTATATTTTCTAAAGAAAATAGAGTTTAACCAATAAATATAAGGAGGTTATATGACTAAGATAAGTAAAGCTTCTTTGACACAAAATGAAGAGTCAAGCAGAAGAGACTTTTTTAGAAAGACCGCAGCGTACTCAGTGAGTGCATTGGCCGCAGCAAGTGTGATGGCACCAGTAAAGATAAATGCAGAGGATGATCCTGCTATTGTAGAAGAGAAGAAGTGGGGGACCTCGTTTGGTTTTCCTGTAACCCATAATCTATATGGACAACCTTCTCCTTATGAGCATATTGTAACAAGAAGAACAACAAAATTACTCTCTTCTGGAAACTACTATGCCTCTATTGCTATGTGTCCGATTCATGAGTCTATGGGGATTATTACACCTAATGGACTCTTCTTTAGTCGTTCTCATGGAGGGACAGCAGAGATTGATCCAAATGAGCATCGTTTAATGATTCATGGGCTTGTTGAGAAGCCTATTGTATTGACAATGGATGAGTTGAAAAGATATCCGAGTGTAAGTCGTATTCACTTTATTGAGTGTCCTGCAAATGGTGGTCCAGAGTGGAGAGGTCCACAGTTCCCATCTATTCAATTTGCCAAAGGTATGATGTCTTGTGCTGAGTGGACAGGTGTTTATATTAAAGATATTTTAAAAGATCTTGGCTTAAAAAAAGAGGCGTTATGGATGCTTGCTGAGGGTGTTGATAACTCTCATATGGGAAGAACCATTCCTATTGATAAAGTACTTGATGATGCGATGATTGTTTGGGGGCAAAATGGGGAAGCCTTACGTCCTGAACAAGGGTATCCTATTCGATTGCTTGTTCCTGGTTGGGAAGGTAACTTATGTGTCAAATGGCTAGGAAGATTAGAGTTTGGAAAAGATCCTTTTTATGCAAAAGAGGAGACAGCTAAATATACGGCATTAAAACCTAGTGGTAAAGCAATACAGCACTTCTATGCCAATGAAGTAAACTCTGTAATTACCTCTCCATGTCCAGATAAACCATGGAAAGCCTTAAAAAAAGGTGACCTTGTAGAGATTGAAGGTTTAGCTTGGTCTGGTATGGGTACAATTGAAGGTGTAGATATCTCTTTTGATGGTGGTAAAAACTGGGTTGAAGCAAGCATGAAGGGGTTAGTCCTTCCAAAGGCTTGGAGTCGATTTAGCTTTATGTATAAGTATGAAGGTAAGCCTCTACTTCTTTCTAGTCGCGCAAGAGATGATGCTGGGCATATTCAGCCTACAGTAAAACAAGAGAGAGAAGTCATGGGTGTAGAATCTGTTTATCATAGAAATGGAATTCATACTTGGGAAGTAACAGCAAAAGGAGAGGTTCATAATGTTCAAGTCTTATCGTAAAATAGTATTATCAACAGTTTTAGTTGCGGCAGTGACTTCAACTGCTGCATTTGCAGGAGACAAAACGGTCTCTCATACCTATGTAAATGGAAAGAAAGTAATTGATGGTGGGGTAACGTACCCTACTATAGATGGAAAAAGATCAGCATACTTTGTAAATACACAAACAGGTAATGGTGGTTTTAGTTTTGGTAGAGCACCTACAAAAAATGAGATTAAAGCTTGGAATATTGATGTTATGCCTGATGGTACTGGGTTACCAGAAGGTCATGGTACAGTTGAAGAGGGTGATGAGTTGTATGAGGAGAAGTGTGCCGCATGTCACTTTGACTTTGGTACAGGTGGGGCAGGCTATCCAGCACTACAAAAAGGGAATGCCGCTGAGGGTGTTGCCTCTTTAACCAATCAGAGACTCTCTCCTGATGATGATGGACCAATTCGTGTATTTGGTACGTATTGGCCAAGAGCAAGTACATTATGGTGGTATATTAAAACAGGGATGCCACATCCTGCACCTATGTCATTAACCAATAATGAAGTCTATGCTATTGCTGCGTATATTCTCTCAATTAATGAGATGGAGATTGATGGTGAATTAGTTGAGGATGAGTATGAACTTGACCGTGAGAAGTTCTTAAAAATTGTGATGCCAAACAAAGATGGATTTATTCCTAAAATTGATGGACCTAAGGGTACAGACAACATTCGTAAGTTCTTTAATGATTTTAGTAATTATGGAAATGGTACACGTTGTATGAAAAACTGTTTTGATGGCAAGCCTGTTTTATCACGTATCTCTGGAAGTGGGATTAGTGATTATGAGCCACCTATTACAACAAAAAGAAGTTTACCTGCCCAAAAAGAGGGAAAAGCAAAGACAGAGGGGCAAAAGATGTATGAAGCATCATGTTCTGTATGTCATGGGACTGACTCTATGGGTGCTCCAATGGTAGGAAACAAAAAAGCATGGGAAGCTGTGTTGAAAAAAGGTATTGATATGGTTTATGACAATGCTATTCATGGTATTAATGGTATGCCAGCTAAAGGTGGTACTACATTGTCAGATGAGAAAGTAAAAGAGATTGTTGACTATATGGTCTCTCAAGCGAAGTAATCTCTTACACATTTATTTCACAGTAGCTATGTAAGATAGTATAGGGGTTTTAGAACCTCTATACGCTAAAAATTTATATTAAAGGAAAGAGTATGAACAGAAGAAAATTTATGGGTTTAGGTGTAATGGCATTGGCTACAATACCTGCGACATTAAGTGCGTTAAGTACAATTGATTTTAGAGCAACAAAGCCAGATACATGGAAAGCACATACTGTTGATGATGCGATTAAAGCATTGTATGGTGATATTAAACCAGAGGAGAGTGGTGTAACTATTAAGGCACCTAAAGTAGCAAGTAATGGTGGGGCTGTACCTATTACTGTGAAGTCTGACATTGCGGCAAAAAGTGTTGCAGTATTTCAAAATATGAACCCTGAGAGTGCAGTAGCAGTCTTTAATGTTGCTGAAGGTGGAATTGTGGATTATTTCCTTAAAATGAAACTTAAAGCTACAGATGCAAATAAGGGTAATGGTTTAATTACTGTTATTATTGAAGGAAGAGATGGTAAGTTTTATGTAGGTAAAAAAGCCCTTCAAGTTGCTAAAGGTGGATGTGAAGGTTAATTTTTACCTTGACAGATATAAAAATAAATATTAAAGGAATATTATGGGAAAAATGAAAATTAAAGCAAAAGCAAAAGGTGATATCGTTGGTGTAAAGGTGTTGGTAAAACACGATATGCTTACTTACGATCAAGCAAAAGCAAAAGGTAAAGAGGCAAACTTTATTACACATATTAGTGCTAAAGTGGGAGATAGATTGGTTTATGATGTTTCAACAAGTCAGTTCTGGTCTAAAAATCCTCAATTTAAATTTAAATTTAAAAAAGAGAGTATTAAAAAAGGTGATAAAATTGAAATCACATGGAGAGATCTCTCTGGTAAAACAGTGAGTGAAAAGAAAAAGATTAAAGGTCTTTAATAGGTAGATAGGGCTTCCTATCTACTTTAAAGAACTAGTATCAAACCAATAGGTAATCTCTCTTTTGAGCGTTGCCTCTTCCCTTCGTTGGAAGTGTGCACCTAAATCAAAACCCTCTTTTCCATACATCTCTTTATACTCTTGGATAAATATCGCATACATTTTTTCATTGATAGCTTGTACCCTATAGGTTACTTTATCATAGTTTATTTGGTTGATACAGAGGCTCTCTCTCTGTTTTTCTGTAATATTGATGCTTCCATAACGCTCCTCTTCACTAAGTGTCATATGCATCTCTAGATAGGTACGCATCGAGGCTAATGTATGTTGGAGTTGTTTTGGTGATGTGTTTTCTGGTAGGGAGAGGAGTATGGTGGCCTCTTCTTTGGTGTAGCCCCAAGAGCCATCAACATCTAATGCGAGATCAAATGCAGCTTGTATCATCTCTTTGAGGTCATTTTGTGTTTTGATTTGTTTGAATTGCATAGTCTCTCCTTAATGCTATCTGTAGTGTGAGAGGGTGTGAAAAATAAGGTAGAAGAGGGCTAAATTAGAGCCCTGCTTCTTGGATAGCCTCTGTTTGCGCATGCGCAATGAGGGGATCTACCACAAGTTTTAGATTACCATTGTTCATAATGTCATCTAAGGCATAGAGGGTTAGTCCAATACGGTGATCGGTAAGTCTATTTTGTGGGTAGTTATAGGTACGTATTTTTTCTGAACGAGATCCTGATCCTACTTGAAGTTTTCTTTGACTTGAAGTCTCATCTAATTGTTTTTGAAGTTCAGCTTCATAGACACGTGCTTTAAGTACTTTCATTGCTTTATCACGGTTTTTGTGTTGTGACTTCTCGTCTTGAATGGCAGCTACAATACCTGTTGGGATATGGGTTAAGCGTACAGCTGAGTCTGTTGTGTTGACTGATTGTCCACCACATCCACTTGAGCGATATACATCCATTTTGATATCATTTGGTTTAAGTTCTATCTCGACATCATCTACTTCTGGGATAACAGCAACTGTAATAGCTGAAGTATGTACACGCCCTTGTGTTTCCGTATCTGGTACACGTTGTACACGGTGGATTCCTGCTTCGTACTTAAGTTGAGAATAGACAGCCTCACCTTTAATCAGGGCGATGACCTCTTTGTATCCACCTGCTGTACCATCACTGGTACTCATAAGCTCTATTTTCCAGCCTACTTGTTCAGCATAGCGTGTGTACATTCTAAAGACATCAGCAACAAAGAGTGCTGCTTCATCACCACCAGCACCAGCACGAAGTTCAAGATAGATATTTTTGTCATCATTTTTGTCTTTTGGAATCATAAGGACTTTAATCTCATCTTCTAGTTTTGGTAGCATAGGTTCAAGTTCACAGAGCTCTTCTTTTGCTAAATCTCCTAACTCTGGGTCACCAAGAAGCTCTTTGTTTTCATCTATGGCTTCAGAGGTTTCAATGTAGAGTTTGGCTTTTTCTACGAGGGTATTTAACCCTGATTGTTCCTTGCTTAGTTCTGTCATACGAGTAATGTCAGAGGCAATATCTGGAGAGCTTAAAAGTTGGGTAATTTCATGATGTCTATCGATGAAAGGTTGAAGTTTTTCTTTGAACATAGGTGTGTTCTTTGTGTTAGATTTAGGTGTTGAGGGGTATCAAAACTGCTTACGCAGCTTCGATTTTGTTTACCATTTTATGAAGACGGCTTACTTTTCTTGCAGCAGTTGTTTTTTTGATGAAACCTTTGCTTACAAGAGAGTGGATTTGTTTATTTGCAACTTTAAATGCTTCTGCTGCAGCTGTTTTGTCGGCAGCTTCTACTGCTTCATGTACGGCTTTAGTGATGTTTTTGATTCTTGTTCTGTAGTATCTGTTTCTTTCAGTTTTTTTGGCTGTTTGCAAGATACGTTTTTTCGCTGACTTATGGTGTGCCATAGGTAATTCCTTTTCGGTTTATGATTGTTTACTCAATAGTATAGAGTAAAATTAGTTCGCGAATAATATCAAAAAAAATATTAAATATGGATTAAATAGAAAAATTATGAAGTTATTAATAAAAATGCGTTAAAATGAACTTTCATAAAATAAAGATTTAAAATGGAAGAAGGAAGAGACAGTGACACTTTTTGGAACAGATGGCGTAAGAGGTAAAGCAGGGGTAAAAGTAACAGCGATGAATGCGATGCGTTTAGCAATGGCAACAGGTATCTACTTTAAACAGTTTACAAAAACCAATAAGATTTTAGTAGGAAAAGATACAAGAAGAAGTGGATATATGATAGAGAATGCGATTGTCTCTGGATTAACAGCTGTTGGATTTGATGTAATTCAAATAGGTCCTATGCCAACACCTGCGATTGCTTTTTTAACAGAAAATATGCGTTGTGATGCGGGGATTATGATTTCGGCAAGTCATAATCCTTACTATGATAATGGGATTAAATTTTTTGATGGTTGTGGAAATAAGCTTAATAGGGATAAAGAGATAAAGATAGAGGAGATTTATGAGGACTTAGAGCGTATTGCCTCTTCTCAAGCTACCGATAAAGAGATAGGAAAGTCAAAAAGAATTGATGATGTGGTGGGGCGTTACATTGTACATATTAAGAACTCTTTTCCTAGAGAGTTGACTTTAACAGGAAAACGTATTGTCATTGACTGTGCAAATGGGGCAGGTTATATTGTGGGACCTACTATTTTACAAGAGTTGGGTGCTGAAGTGATTGTGACTGGCAATAAGCCAGATGGGTTTAATATTAATGAAGGGTGTGGCGCGATGCATCCAGAAGCATTGGCTAAAACCGTAAGAGAGACACGTGCCGATATTGGGATTGCACTTGATGGAGATGCAGATAGATTGGTGATGGTGGATGAGAAGGGTGAAGTGATTGATGGTGATAAGTTGATGGGGGTACTGGCTGTTCATCTTAAGCATCAAAATGCTTTAAAGGGAGAGGGTATGGTTGCCACAGTAATGAGTAACCAAGGGCTTGATGAGTATTTGGCTTCAGAGGGGCTTACCCTTTACCGTTCAGCTGTGGGTGATAAAAATGTCGTTGAACTTATGCAAGAGAAGGGGATTAACTTTGGAGGAGAGCAGAGTGGTCATGTGATTTTCTCTGACTATGCTAAAACAGGAGATGGTATCTCTAGTGCCTTACAAGCTTTGGCTTATTTGGTTTCAACAGATCAACAAGCGAGCCAAGCCTTTAACCCTTATGTCTCCTACCCTCAACTTTTGGTAAATCTATTGGTAGACGAGAAGAGACCTTTTGAGGAGATTGAAGGGCTTGAAAGTTTAATAGCAGAGGTAGAGAGTGCACAAATGAGACATCTCTTTAGATACTCTGGTACAGAGAACAAAATCCGTCTTCTTTTAGAAGGGAAAGATGAAAAAGCACTAGAGGCAATGATGCAGAGATGTACAGCATTTTTTAAAGGGGCATTGGTTTAGATGAAATCTTTTTTTATCTTTTTATTGGTAGCCATTGGCACGTTTATCATTGACTACAATATAAAGACACTTTTTGTAGAGGGGTATTATCGTGCTGGAGAGTGCATTGACCTTGTATTGCACTACAATAAGGGGGTGGCATTTTCAATGTTCTCCTTTGTTGGAGAGTACTTGAAGTGGATACAATCTATGCTTGTACTAGGAGTACTCTTCTATGTGATAAAAGAGGGCTACTTAAGACGCTATGCTTTTCCTGTGGGGCTTTTGATTGGTGGAGCCATAGGTAATGTCTATGATCGTTTTGTCTATGATGGGGTAGTAGACTATATTGCTTGGCATTGTGGCTTTGAGTTTGCTGTATTTAACTATGCTGATATTGCGATTGATGTGGCTGTGGCATGGTTACTTATTGAGAATTACTTCTTCTCTTCTAAGCGTGAGATAGGATGAGACTCCTTCTCTTGATGTTGGGGTATGTTTTGCTAGGATATGCCGATATAGCGCCTGTCAATATCATCCCCTCTTCGGTAACGCAACCTTTTATGCAGATTCGTATTTTGGATCAAAAAGAGTTAACCTTTTCCTCTATTGATGGTGTGAAGTTTACTGAGATTTCTGATTTGGCCTATGATAAGGTAACAAAAAAGCTCTATATGGTGGGGGATAAGGGCTCTTTATTTAGCTTTGATATGGCTCTCTCTTCTAATAAGATTGATACCTTAATGCCTTATCGTGCCGCAAAATTAAAAAATAGGCATGGAAAAAAGTTTAAAAAGTGGAAGCGTGATAGTGAAGGGCTTGTCTTAGATGGTAAAAGACGGCTCTATATCTCCTTTGAGGGGAAAGCTAAAATTGGTTGGTTTCATAAAAATAGTGAAAAATTTGCTTCTCTCATTCGAAAAAGAAAACTTCCTAAGGTACTTAGAAAAGTAAAGCATTATCGTAGTAAAAATAAATCGTTAGAGGCATTGGCATGGCATCCTCGTTATGGGCTATTGACAGCAGCAGAGTGGCCACTAAAACGAGATGATAAGAAGAGACAGACGATTTATGCGTTGAGTGGAAGAGTATGGCACTTTAAGGCTGAACCTGAATCAAGAAGTGCTGTGGTGGCAATGGAGGTGATGGATGATGGGAATGTTTTGGTATTGGAGCGTTCCTATACGGGGTTGTTAAACCCTTTTATTGTGACTTTAAAGAAGGTCTATTTGAACCAGCAGCATCATGGGTGGTGTCGTACAAAGGTCTTAGCTAAATTCAATAGCCACCAAGGGTGGGATGTGGATAACTTTGAGGGCTTAACCAAGGTAGGAAAACACCGTTATTTGATGATTAGTGATGACAATGAGAACTTTTTTCAAAAGACGCTGCTTATCTATTTTGAGGTGATTGAATGAAAAGGTATATAGGGATTTTTATTGTAGGAGTATCTTTTATGGCACTCCTCTTTTTTGGACAAAAAACGTATGTAAATGCTAAAGCCTATGAGCGAAGTATGTCTCAATTGGTTGCCCAAATGAGTGCTAAAAAAGTGGTCCAAAGGCAACTTGATACTCTTGCTGAGCAACTCTCTTTAGGGCTTTATAAAAATAGCTCTAAAGAGAAGTTCAAAGTGCTAAAAAAAGAGGTAGAGTCATATAGAGTGAAGAGCCTTACGTATGTGAAGTATGCGTTAGCT
>Ga0256843_1002801_pt1 | contig 12529 bp, 14 predicted proteins | sample AlvinellametaG_FD_191572 | JGI IMG/M metagenome (GOLD analysis project Ga0256843, IMG submission 191572) | Pompeii worm associated microbial communities from hydrothermal vent at the East Pacific Rise, Pacific Ocean - Alvinella | ecosystem: Host-associated > Annelida > Integument > Unclassified ... | reverse complement strand
GGGACATCTTGGTTTCTGACATTGAGAAATCTAAATCCCTCTTTTTCCATGATAAGCTCTCGCCCCTCAAACTTAAACTCTCCACCAAAAATCTCAGCAAATATCTCTAGTGTCTGCTCTGCTATCCTACCTTTTGGAAGTGCTACTGTCAACATCTCATACCTTTTTTACATACTTTTTCATACCCTGAAATACAAGGCTCTCATCATATATCGCATTATCAAACAAACTAGCTATAAACCTACCATCACCACCTGTGATATACAAAGGCAAATCTTTTTTGTGTTTTTCGATAAGTGATTTTATAGGTGCGATTATACCATAGCTTATCTGCTCTTTTGTTGTAAAAGGAAGCTTTGTTAGGTTGATTTGTCTATCTAACTCTACATCAAGTGCTTTTGATATGTCTTTGTAAGCTTGTTGCATGGCACTTAAGCCTAAAAGTATAGTACCACCTTGATACATCTCATCACATACTACATCTATCGTGATAGCACTTCCAGCATCGACAAATATCCCACTACTATGGCTTAAACACAAAGCCTTTCTATCTACACCCATACCTTCATACTCACCATTTATATGCAAACTTTGTGATATATCATGCCAATTTGATGGCAAAGAGAGGTATTGTTTGACACTTATGAAGTATATCTTATCATTTTTGTATATATCTATGGCATCTTGATGTTTGTAGTGCTTTATAGTACCATCTTTATAAATATGTATATGTGTATTACCAATATCAGCTAGATAAACTTCACTCATCAAAAACTCTCCATCCATCCTCAATCAAAAGTGCTTTTGCTTTAGAACACAGTGGTGCTTTGATGATGATATATCGACTTTTGATAGTAGCATCTATGTACTTTTGTACTCGTTGGTGCAAATCTATCATCTCTTTGGCATCTTTTTGTAAAAACCTACTTTTTTTCTCTAGTTCGATAACCAATGCATAATACCCTTTCAAATCCACACCTACATATAGCCCCACTTTTTTGCGACTACCTATCTCTTTGGGTGCGATAGGTTTTAGGGATTTGAAAATGATACCTTTTTGTTGTAAATACTCTACTAATTGTTTCATCATAGGTAGTATTATATCACACTATGGTATAATCCTAAAAACTTTAGGAAACAGTATGTATATAGACAAATCTTTTTTTATAATGGTTGGACTAGTTATAGTAATGACAGGTGGAGCGATATTTCTTATCCGTTCTATGAGTAAGCCACCTAAGAAAAAATAATTAATTTAAACATTCCTCTTGATCCTAACCTTTTTAGGAGCTAGGAGTTCTATGGCTGATTTGACCATAGGTTCTTCTAGTATGGTTGATGGATCTTTTTCTTTACTAGCTTCGTTATCTTCGCAACTTTTGGGCATGATACATGAGCTTTTCATCTCTATATCTTCTACCATTGAGCTACTGTTTGCATCTTCGTGGACTTTGGAAGGCTCTTCTTCTTTTGGTGGTGGGGGAGTTTCCTCTACCGGTTTGCTTTCAGGTTTTTTTTTAGCGATATTTACTATCTTGGTTTCAAACCCAAATACCTCTTTGACAAACATACTGATAATACCCCAGTGGTTTATAAGTGTTTTTTTGTCTTCATCTTGTGCTGTGGAGTTCCATGTTAGATTGCCTTCTTCAAAGCTTACAAACTCTATGTTGCGTTCAAAACAGCTTCCAAGGTCATAATCTCTATCGTATATCTTGGCTACTAGTGAGTCAAAGAGTCCTATGTTTGGATCTTTGGCAGGTTTGGCAGGAGCAGGTGTAGGGGTAGGAGTCTCTTCTGCTTTTGGTTGAGTAGGCTCTGTGTTTTGTACTGCTTTTGGTGGTTCTATCTCATCTTGGGTTATGGTTATGACCTCTTGAGGCTCTTTTGGAGTAGGGGGAGTCTCTATCTCTTCTTGAGTTATAGTGATGACTTCAGGTTCTTTGGCTTTGGTAGGTGCTTCTATCTCTTGTTGGGTTATAGTTACTACCTCTTTGGCAGGTGTGGATGGTATCTCTATGCCTTTTAGCTCATTTTCTAACACTTTTATCATGCTGTCTATATCTTGGATATTGGTTGCTTCTATCATCTTAAAAAGCATCAGTGAGAGTACAAACTCCCCATCACTTCCTATGCTTAGTAGGGATTTGGCATCTGCTAGGATACGGAAAAACCTCTCTATAATCATAGGTGTAAACTTACTGTTTGATGAGAGTAGCATATCTTTGAGATACAAAGTTAGTTCATCTATGATCATCTCTGTTTCATATTCACTAGCTATAGAGATAAACTCTATGATTTTTGTGTTATCTTTGTGTAGTATATCATCTAGCAGTTTTTCCAAAATAGAAGGCTCTATGATACCTAGCATATTGGTTACCGTAGCCAAATCCACAAAGTTTTTGGAGTAAACGATGGCTTGGTCTAGCAAAGTAAGCGAATCTCTTAAACTTCCTGCACCACTTCTAGCTATGATAGATACTGCTTCACTCTCAAACCCTATACCTTCAAGGTTGAGTATATGCTCCAAGTGTTGTTCTACTAACTGTTGAGGTATCTTTTTGAACCTAAAGTGTTGTGTTCTTGATAGTATGGTAGCTGGTAGTTTGAGTGGGTCTGTAGTAGCTAGTATAAACTTGACAAAATCAGGTGGTTCTTCTAGCGTTTTGAGCAGTGCATTGAATGCTTGGTTGGTAAGCATATGCACCTCATCGATGATAAATATCTTGAACCTTGCTGAGCTTGGTTTGTACTTGGTGTGTTCTATAAGCTCTTTTATGTCATCTATACCACGGTTACTCGCTGCATCCATCTCGATGATGTCCATATGGGAGCCACTTTGAGCCATCATACAGTTGCTACACTCCCCACACGGATGAGCCGTAGGACCTTTGTCACAAAGCAAGGCTTTGGCAAATATCCTAGCAGTAGAGGTCTTACCACTACCTCTAAGCCCTGAGAAGAGATATGCGTGTGATAGTCTTTGGTTTTGAAGAGCTAGTGATAGAGTTTGAGATACAGACTCTTGCCCTATGAGATCTTCAAATGTAGATGGACGGTATTTTCTTGCCAAAGCTAACGACACGATTTCTCCTTGAAAAAATTTGCTATATTGTATATAAATTTTACTTTTGGTTGGTATAATCTTAGTAAAAAAAGAAGGGATATATATGAGACTAGATGATTATCGTGAGAGTGACTATGTAGATGATAGAAGAGATAGCAGTGGATACAGTGGAGGTGGTGGTAAGATGTCCATGGGGACTTTGATGATGCTGTGGCCACTTATCCGTCCACTGCTTCGTACCAAGTTTGGATGGGCTATTATCGGTTTGGGTGTGATGGCTTATGTGGGTGGATTTAATCCTTTGGCATTTTTAGGAGGAGGGGCAACTACTCACAAAGTAGATAAAAGAGTAGATAATAATTCAGCGATATTTGCCAAAAAAGTGTTTGCTACTACTGAAGATGTATGGAGTAAGCTGTTACCAAAGTATGGTATGCACTACAAAAATCCAAAACTGGTACTCTATCGTGGTTCAACTCACAGTGGATGTGGTGGAGCTCAGGCTCAAATGGGACCGTTTTATTGTCCTGCTGATGCGAGTGTCTATCTGGATCTTAGCTTTTTTGATGAACTATCTGCTAAGTTTAGAGCTAGTGGGGATTTCGCTCAAGCGTATGTGATAGCTCATGAAGTAGGACACCATATACAAAATCTACAAGGATTACTAGCCAAAGTACAAAGACTCAAACAAAAGTGGGGTGGCAATAGTGCCAAGTCAAATGCACTTCAAGTAAGAGTAGAGCTTCAAGCTGACTGTTATGCAGGTGTATGGGGACACTATGTAAACAGTATGCACTTGCTAGATAGAGGTGATTTAAACGAAGCTATAAACGCAGCTTCATCTATAGGTGATGATACACTCCAAAAAAGAGCAGGACAAGCTGTACGACCTGATACCTTTACACACGGAAGCAGTCGCCAAAGAGTAGAGTGGTTTAAAAGAGGTTTTGATAGTGGAGATATGAGAGCTTGTGATACATTCAGATAAGATTTGCTTGGCAAATCTTACTTTTGAGGAGTGAGGAGTGCGGAATGAGTCGGATTATTCTTCTTTGTTTCGCTTTTAGCTTTCAGCTTTCTGCTTTGAGCTTTTCGCTATAATTAGCCAAAAACTTTATAGAGAGATAATATGAGCTACAATCCAAAAGAGATAGAGTCCAAATGGCAACAAAGATGGGATGAAGAGGAGGCTTTTGAGCCTAGTGATAGTTTAGATATGCCCAAAAAGTATATACTAAGTATGTTTCCTTTTCCTAGTGGAAGACTACATATGGGGCATGTGCGAAACTATGCTATAGGCGATGCTTTGGCGAGATACTACCGTAAGCAAAACTTCAATGTACTTCACCCTATCGGATGGGATGCTTTTGGTATGCCTGCTGAAAATGCGGCTATCAAAAACGGAAGACACCCAAAAGACTGGACATACTCAAACATAGACTATATGAGAAAAGAGCTTAACTCTTTGGGGCTTTCGTTTTCTAAAAAAAGAGAAGTAGCTACTTGTGACCCTCAATACACAAGATGGGAGCAAGAGTTTATCATCAAAATGTTTGAAAAAGGTTTGATGTACCAAGAGAACACTACTGTAAACTGGTGTGAGAGTTGTCATACTGTTTTGGCAAATGAGCAGGTAGAAGAGGGGTGTTGTTGGAGATGTGATAACCCTGTAGAGCTTAAGCAAATGCCTGGATACTACCTAGATATCATCAAATACGCTGATGAGTTGCTAGAGGATTTGAACCTGCTTGAGGGCAAATGGCCAAGCCAAGTGCTTACTATGCAAAGAAACTGGATAGGTAAATCTGTAGGGCTTGAGTTTGAGTTTGAGCTAACTCCTGAGTCCAAAGAGAAACTTGGTGGCAAGTTTGATAAATACACAGTCTTTACAACTAGAGCAGATACAATATATGGTGTAACATACTCAGCACTAGCAGCTGAGCATCCTATCGTGAAGTATATAGTTGAGCATAACTTGGTAGATGAGCAAAGAGCTTCCAAGATAAAAGCTATAGCAAATATGAGTGAGAGAGAACGCTCACAAGCTGACAAAGAGGGATACCCACTAGATATAGAAGTGATACACCCACTTACAAAAGAGCATATCCCTGTATGGACTGCTAACTTTGTACTGGCTAGTTATGGTGGTGGTGCTGTGATGGCAGTTCCTGCGCATGATGAGAGAGATTTTGAGTTTGCTTCTAAGTATGATTTGCCTATCAAAAGAGTCATAGAAGGTGGTGAGTTGCCATATACTGAGGAGGGAGAGCTTATAGACTCAGACAAGTTTAGTGGTATGCCAAACACCAAAGCCAAAGCTCAAATCATAGAGATGTTTGAAAAGCAAGGTTTGGGTAGAGCCAAGGTAAACTACAAACTTCGCAACTGGGGTATAAGTCGTCAAAGATACTGGGGAGCACCTATACCGTTTGTGCATTGTGATAGTTGTGGGCTTGTACCTGAGAAGATAGAAAACTTGCCTATAGCACTGCCTGATGATGTGGAGATAACAGGAGAAGGTAATCCACTAGATAAACACCCTTCGTGGAAGCATTGCAAATGTCCAAAGTGTGGAGCAGATGCAACTCGTGAGACTGATACTATGGATACATTTGTACAATCTAGCTGGTATCAGTTCAGATACGCTACAAACCCTGCTAAGTGGGATGAGGTAGGTATAGACAAAGATGATGCAAACTACTGGCTAGGGGTAGATCAGTACATCGGTGGTATCGAACACGCTATCTTGCACTTGCTTTATGCTAGATTTTTTACAAAAGTGCTTAGAGATTTAGGCTATTGTGATATAGATGAGCCATTTACAAGACTGCTTACTCAAGGTATGGTTTTGATGGATGGAGCAAAGATGAGTAAGTCCAAAGGCAACACAGTTGATCCTGATGCTATCATCGAAAAGTATGGAGCTGATACTGCAAGATTGTTTATACTATTTGCCGCACCACCTGCCAAAGAGTTAGAGTGGAATGACAGTGCAGTTGAAGGTGCATTTAAGTTTCTTAGAAAACTGAACGATAGAGCTAGTAAAGTGACAACAAACTCTATGCCAAGCATCACTCACAAAGAGTTGAGCAAAGAGAGTAAATTAGCTCGTTTGAAAGTGTATGAAGCGTTGAAAAAATCCCAAGAAGTCTATGAGAGTTCGTTTGCATTTAACACACTCATAGCATCGTGCATGGAAGCACTAAATGCACTAGACAAGCAAGATAACTCTGATGTGTGGAGTGAGGGGATGTATATCATCTTAAATCTTCTTGAGCCTATCGTGCCACACTTGGCTACTGAGCTTAGTGAGAGATTGTTTGATAGAGCAAACCTAAGTGCCAAGATAGAAGTAGATGAAGAGGTGTTTGTGCAAGATAGTATCACATATGTAGTGATGATAGGTGGCAAAAAAAGAACTCAAATAGAAGTAGAGCCATCAGCATCACAAGATGAGATACTATCACTAGCAAAAGCGGCAGGAGCTAAGTGGCTTGAGGGTATGAGTATAGTCAAAGAGATAGTCGTACCAAACAAACTAGTAAACTTAGCAGTAAAACCAAACTAAAAGAGTGATGATGAAAAGATGGTTGGGTATCGTTGTATCGGTGTTGGTGCTTGGTGGTTGTGGATACAAACCATCTAGCCACTATATAGACAATCTTTTTGATGATACTATCTATGTAGAGGTCAAAGTAGATAGAGTCGAGCCTGAAAATGCACCATATCTCAAAGATGAGCTAAACCATCTAGTCTATAAACACTTCAAAAAACGAGTTACTTCCAAAGCTTTGGCATCAAACTATATCAAGGTAGATTATAGTGGTACTAGATTTGTGCCATTGGCGTATGATAGCAACGGTTATGTAAGCCGATACAGAGTCAATACTACAGTAGATTTTGATATGCTAACCAAAAAAGGGCGTATCCAAAAACGCATCACAAGCAGTGTCCAAAAAGATATCTACTACAGTTCAGTGCTAACTTCCAAACTTCGTATAGAAGCTATCAAACAAGGATTTGACAAAGCTATAGATGAGTTCTTGGCATATGTAAGTGCCAAATCAGCAAACGAGTAGAGTATGCAAAACTTCAAAGAGTTTTTAGAAGCCAAACCCCTATACTACAAAGAGATAGACCACACAAGAGTACACAAAGCCTACTCTATGCTCAAACCTCACATCAAACGCCCCAAAACCATCCATATAGTAGGAACAAATGGCAAGGGAAGTACGGGGAGGATATTAGCTTGGCTTTTAGCCAAGCAACAAGCGTTCAGCGTTCAGCGTTCAGCGTTCAGAGAAGAAGAAAACAATCAGCTCTCAGCTCTTAGCTCTCAGCTCTTAGCTAACACTGTTGGACACTACTCTTCCCCTCATATCTTGGAGTTTAATGAACGCATTTGGATAGATGGTAGCAATGCTTCAGATGAAGTGTTACAAAAGGCTCACGAGAGATTGTATGCTATACTTGGTCGTGATATGAGTGAAGCACTAAGTTACTTTGAGTACACTACACTTTTGGCTTTTGTGGTGTTTGAAGATTGTGAGTATATGGTGCTTGAAGCAGGGCTTGGTGGGGAGTTTGATGCTACAAATGTATGCGATAAAGAGCTAAGCATCATCACTCCTATCGATATAGACCATCAGGCATTTTTGGGAGATACTATAGAGCAGATAGCCACTACCAAGATAAACTCTATACAATCCAAAGCCCTCATAGCCAAGCAACCACACCAAGAGGTGTATGAAGTAGCCAAAGATATAGCCTCACAAAAAAATGCCACACTCTACATCACAAAAAACTCTGCTCATCCTAGATACAAAGAGCTTCAAACTATAGCCAAAAACAAAGGATGGGCATCTTACTTGGTAGATAATGCCACACTAGCTTTAGAAGCTTTGGAGATACTAAAAGTTAAGTATGATTTGGGTGCTTTAAACTCACTTGAACTTTTTGGCAGATACTACCCACTAGCTTCAAACATCCACATAGATGTAGGACACAACCCACTAGCTGCCAAGGTACTAAAAGAAGCCATCTCCACCCCTGTAGTGCTTATATACAACTCTCTTGATGACAAAGATTACAAGCAAGTGCTTTCTATCTTAAAACCAAAACTCAAAAGAGTACAAATCATCCCCATCCACTCCCAAAGAGCCACAACCCTACAAGCCATAGAAGATGCCATAAAGTCTGTAGGTTTAGAGTGTAGTTACTTTGATGGTAAACTAAATGATGATGAAGAGTATCTTGTCTTTGGCTCATTTTATGTGGTAGAGGAGTTTTTGAAGTGGTATAAAAGCTCATAGTTTTAAAAATCTCATAATTATCAAAATATAATATAAACTTCTCGATAATCTAAAATATGAAGAAATATATTGTTTTAAGCATTTTATATTTTTGAATATTTTTGTATTTCTATTGAGATTAATAATTTTATTAAAAACTTGGATTGTTTTCTTTATAAAAGCAATATTTTATTTTAGTTTAGAGATATTAATCCCAAATTGGATAAAATATCAAAAATATTTCAAAACAAAGTAGCTTATGAAGATAGAGACAAAAGTAGCACGATTTAGTTCTCCGTTGTATCTTGAGAGTGGACGGATACTTGAGCCTTATGAGATAGCTTATGAGACTTATGGTGAGTTAAACAGTGATAAGAGCAATGTTATACTAGTATGTCACGCACTCAGTGGGTCGCACCACGCTTCGGGTTTGTACGAGGGCGATAGAAAACCTGGATGGTGGGATGGGCTTATCGGTGATGGTAAGGCTATAGATACTACCAAGTATTTTGTGATATGTACAAATGTCATAGGCTCTTGTTTTGGAAGTACAGGACCTATGAGTGAGTCGTATCCTAGTTTGCAACCATATAGACTCAAATTTCCTGTAGTGACTATCAAAGATATGGTTAGAGCTCAGATGCATCTGCTCTCATCTTTGGGGATTTATCATCTTAGAGCTATAGTGGGTGGTTCTATGGGTGGTATGCAAGCGTTGCAGTTTGCTGTGGACTATCCAAATCTAGCAGATGACATCATCTCTATGGCAGCCACTTATGCGACAAGACCTTGGACTATAGCGTTTAACAAAGTAGCCATAGAAGCTATACGAAGAGACCCACGCTTCAAAGATGGCAACTATGACAAAGACGACTTCAAAGAAAACGGGCTTGATGGTTTGGCTATAGGTAGGATAGCAGGGCATATCTCGTATCTCTCTCCTAGTTCGATGGATGATAAGTTTGGCAGAAACTATGTAAGCAATGATGGGCTTTTTGAACTTTTTGGACGATATGAGGTTGAGAGATATATGGAGTACAACACCAACAACTTCTCAAAGATATTTGACCCACTCTCATACCTGTATATAGTAAAAGCTATAAACACTTTCAATCTATCTCGTGGGTATGATTCGCTTTATGAGGCTATCAGTCGTATCAAAGCTAGAGTACATCTCATATCGTTTAGATCAGATTATCTTTTCTTCCCTTCTGAGATGGAACATATAGCTAAGATGATGAGACGAAACAACCAAGAACATAGCTACTTGGAGGTAGATAGTGACTATGGACACGATGCGTTTTTGGTTGAGCTTGATAAGTTTGACGGGTTTGTAGCTGATATATTAAAGGGGGAGAGATGAGTAAAAGTAGTTTTGAAGACAATCTAGCCAAATCAAAAGAGTTACTACAAAAGCTGATGGATTCAGAAGTGAGTTTAGAAGAGGCTTTGAAGCTTTATGAAGAGGGGCTTTCAAGCATCAAAGAGGCTCAAAAACTCATAGAAGAGGCTAAAGCCAAAGTAGAGATCATCAACAAAGCAGAGCAAGAAAATGTCTAGTAAAGTATTGGTAGTAGGAGCTTTGCAGTTGCCTACTCTGGGGATGAATGCAACAAGGCTTGAGTTTTACCTCAAAAAAGCCAAAGAGAGAGATGTGGATGTGATGCTCTTTGGAGAGTATGTGCTTAACCACTTTTTCAAAGAGTTTATCCATATGCCCAAACATATGGTAAAAGAGCAGAGCAAAAAACACATCTCTATGCTCAAAAAATTTGCCAAGAAGTATGATATAGTATTTATAGCACCTATCGTTATCTACAAAAAAGATGGATTTTACAAAACTATCCTCAAAGTCACTCCAAAAAGTGCCAAGCACTACTATCAGCAGATACTGCTACCTTATGAACACTGGAATGAAAAGGCATTTTTTGCCAACAAGGTAGAGCCTATCAAAGAGCCTATGAGTTTTTCTATCAAAGGTTTCAAAGTAGTAGTGATGGCAGGGTTTGAGCTTCATTTTGATCCATTTTGGCATACTGTATCTAAAAAAAGAGCAGATATAGTTCTCATCCCTACAGCTTCAACATTTGGCTCTCACAACAGATGGAGAGAGATCATCAAAACCAAAGCATTTTTACACGGATGTTATATCCTTAGAGCCAACCGTTTGGGTGAGTATAGTGATGATGAAGTCAAGTGGAGATTTTATGGAGATACTATGCTAGTCTCACCTGAGGGTGAAGTAGAGATGATGCTAGAGGACAAAGAGTCTATGCTCATAGAAGAGATATACAAAGATGAAGTCAAAGAGCATAGAAAAGCTTGGGGCTTTGAAAAAGAGCTCAAACAAAGAGATTGGTTATAATGTTTGAAGAGTATTTTAGCAGACAGATAACTCTTTGGGGTGAAGATACCCAAAAGAGCCTCCAAACCAAAAAGGTAGCCATAGTAGGTGCAGGTGGGCTTGGCTCATCTTTGGCTTATGCTTTGGGTTGTAGTGGTATAGGCGATATAGACATCATAGATTTTGATACTATCTCTTATCACAACATACACAGACAGATAGCTTATAGCCTAGAAGATATAGACAAACCCAAAGCTCACATCTTAGCATCAAAGATAAAAGCCAAAAATCCATTTGTGCAAGTAACTGGATATGATATGGGCTTTGATGAGTTTGCCCAAAAGAACCATAAACAGTATGATTTGATACTAGATGCCACAGACAATGTAGAAGCTAGAGCATTCATAGACTCCTACGCCAAAGATACAAACACACCTTGGGTATATGGAAGTGTAGAGGAGTTTATGGGGCAGGTTTGTCTGTTTGATGAGTCATCATTTGAAGCGTTTAACTCTTCAACTCATCAAGCATCCAAGGGTATCACAGCTCCTATGGTGATGCATATAGCTTCATTACAGGCAAACTTGGCTTTGAGATACTTAGCTGGTTTGGTTGTTAAAAAAGATGTGCTATACTATATATACTTTAACAAAGAGGGTGAGCTTATCACCCAAAAATTCAATATGCCAAAAAGGAAATAGATATGAAAAAAATCTGGTACGCACTACCTATAGTAGCTATGTTTGTAGCAGGATGTACCCAAGAGACACAAAACTCTATAAGCCGTTCTATCCAAAACTGGACAGGGACAAATGGAGTACTCAAAGTTTGGGCAGGAGATAAACTAGTAGTTCAATATATCAAGATAGACAAACTATCAACTGCTTATGGAACTTATGATAACAAACCAAGACCATACAGATATGGATATGGATACAATGACAAAAACTTCAACGGAAAAGTAGATGAGGGTGAGAAAAAAGGGTATTTTGAATTTTCTGACTACTCTACAAACTACTTTTTTGAGGGAAATAATTAAAAACTAAATAAAGGAGACTAACGATGAAGATTATCGCTACCAAAGATGCACCACAGGCTATAGGTCCATACTCTCAAGCTATAGAGGCAAATGGCTTTGTATATACTTCAGGGCAGATAGCTCTAAGAGCTGATGGGACTATGGAAGAGAGAGGTGTTGAACATCAAACTCATCAAGTGATGAAAAATCTTTTTTATGTACTTGAAGAAGCAGGTGCTACATTTGCTGATGTGGTTAAGACTACTATATATCTAGCCGATATGGATGATTTTGCTACTGTAAACGAAGTTTATGCACACTATTTTGGAGATCATAAACCTGCTCGTAGTACTATAGCTGTCAAAACTTTGCCAAAAAATGCACTAGTTGAGATAGAGTGTATTGCACTTGCTAGTACAAATTATAGCTATTAGTAGATATTTAAAAAAAGATTAAAATAGTTTTGGGTATAATCACGAACTTTTTAAAAACACACAAAACAGTAAAGGGTTTGCAATGTACGCAATCATAAAAGCAAGTGGCCAACAGTTCAAAGTTCAAGAGGGTGATATCATCTGTTTTGACAAAATGGGTCTTGAGCCAAAAGCAGAAGTAGAGTTCAAAGAAGTATTAGCTTTGGACAACGGTGAATTAACTATCGGTACTCCATTTGTAGAGGGTGCAGTTGTTAAAGGTGAAGTTATCAATGAAGGTAGAGATAAAAAAGTTATCATCTACAAAAAAAGAAGAAGAAAAGATTCTAAACTAAAAAGAGGTTTCAGAAGAGACTTCACAAGAGTTAGAATAAC
>Ga0256843_1002800_pt1 | contig 12531 bp, 4 predicted proteins | sample AlvinellametaG_FD_191572 | JGI IMG/M metagenome (GOLD analysis project Ga0256843, IMG submission 191572) | Pompeii worm associated microbial communities from hydrothermal vent at the East Pacific Rise, Pacific Ocean - Alvinella | ecosystem: Host-associated > Annelida > Integument > Unclassified ... | reverse complement strand
CTCAAATTTCCAAACAGTTACATTAACTATAGAAGGAACAAATGATCAACCACATGTTAAAAATGTAAGACTTACTCCAGATGTATCTGAAGTATCAGATGGTGTAAATACAATAATAGGACAGTTTAATGGACATGATGAAGATACAAATGATACTCTTACTTATGATGTAGTTAGTATGGATAGAAATCAATTAGTTACAGATATTGCTGGAGCTGATTTCTTAAGAGTTGAAGATGTAAAAGTTGACTCAGATGGAAATGGAGCTTATGAAGGTTTAGCTGATATTGCAATAAAACTTGAATCTGGAAGTGAAGTTGATTTAAGTATGATTGATATAGAAGGTATTAAAATAGATGGTGATCAATTTACTTTAATAGGAGACTTTAATGTACTACCAGAAGGTGAAAGACTTGTAGTTAAATTTCAATATCATGCAACAGATGATTCTGGAGTTGGACTTGGTGATGGAGTTGATGAATCATCAATTAGTGATACTAAAATGGTTACAATTTCAATTATAGGTACAAATGATGAAGCTGTGATTACTGTACCAAATGGACAAGACGAAGGAGAGGTTGCTGAAGATGTAATCTTTACTGTTGATGGACATCTTGATATTACAGATTTAGATGCAGGTGAAGCAGAGTTTAGTACTACAACTACACTTCAATCTACTACATCTACACATGGTAATGGTGCTTATGGTACTTTTACAATTGGTACTGATGGAGCATGGCAATATATTTTAGATAATAATGCAGCTCAAGAGCTTATTGAGGGTGAGACTGTTGTTGAAACTTATAGAGTATACTCTGAAGATAATACAGCTTTTGATGATAGTGGAGCATATAAAGATATTTCAATATCTATTCATGGACAAAATGATCTATCTCAAATTTGGATTGATTCATCCGTACCAGATAGTGATTCTGGAATAGTACAAGAAGATGTAGCAGTAAATCCTCTAGGAATAATAAGTGTAGATGGATCTTTATCTATTAGTGATCCAGATAGTGCAGATTCTTTATTTAGTACAACTGTTACACCAATTGGTGCAGTAATTGGAACATTAGTAATTGATGAAGATGGAAATTGGTCTTATGAAGTAAATAATAATGATCCAATTGTTCAATCATTAGGTGTAGATGAAACTTTAATAGAACAATTTGAAGTTTCTTCTATTGATACAAATGCTCCATTTGGTGATACTCATATTATTACGATCACAATAAAAGGTACAAATGATCAACCTTCTGTGGAAGCATTACCTGATGAAACTGGTATTGAATCAACAACAAGTACATTATCAATATTTGATGGAGACTTAAGTAATGTTAGTGATATAGATATTAATGATAATCATATTTATAGTCAATATGGTACTACTGTGACAGTTAATTCAACAGATGTAGATCCTTCATTATTAACTGATGTCGTTGTCCAAGTATATGGAACAGGAGAATATCAAGTTCGAGGTAATTTTGAGATGTTAAGTGATGGTGATGAAGCAACAGTTACATTTAGTTATATTGCAACAGATGATTCTGGTGCAACAAATGCTCCAAGTGATCCTAAAACCGTAACTTTAACTATTACTGGAACTGATGATGATCCAATTGCAACAAGTGTGATGACAAATGTAGATGAAAGTACCTTAGCATTAATTGATACTGATGAATCAAATCCAGCAGGGGAAAATGTAACACTTTATGGAGTATTACCTGAACCTGGAAATGATATTAATGATGTGCATGTTTATGGACATCTAACTACTATAAATGATACTTCTGGTGGACTTGCTGGTGTTGTTGATGCAGCCCAAACAACTGTAACTGTAAATCCTGATGGAACATATAGTGTAAGTAATCCTACATTTAACAATCTTGCTGAAGGAGAATCTGTAAATGTAGAGTTTGTATATACTTTAAGTGATGGTGGAGCTGAATTTGATACTGCTACAGTGATTGTTACGATTAATGGTACTAATGATATCCCTAAAATTGTGACAACTAATATTGCAGATATGTTAGAAACAGATTTATCAGATAAATTTGGATATGAAAATTACCATGCTGTAGTATCTCAAGGTGATGTTGCAATAGTAAGTGATGATGATACAAATGATGCACCAGTTGTAGAACTTGCAGATGGTGTAATTGATAGTAGTGATGGATTTATTTATGGAAGTGCAACATTGGTAGATGTAGCAGGAACTTTAAACGGAACAGAATCCATAATAGATTCGACTGAACAATATAAAATAATTCAAGTTAATCAAGAATATTTAGATGCAAATTCAAGTTTAACTGCAAGTATAGGAGATTTTATAGTTTATAATGATGATTTTACTAATCTTGGAGTTGGAGAACAAGTAACATTAAGCTTTGATGTAATAGCCAATGACCAAAATGGATTTGATGGAACAGACGGACTAAATGAATCTTCAGTTTCTCAAGCCCAAACAGTAAATATTACAATCACAGGTACAAATGATCAACCAGTAGTAAGTGATGTAGTAACAACTGTAAATGAGTCAGCTTTAGATGATGTTGCTTTAACTCCAACTAGTACGGAAGATACAACATTTACAGGACAACTAGAAGCAAGTGATGAAGATATAAATGATACTCATACATTTGCAAGAGGTGATGCTGTGATAAGCTTAGTAATTACTAGTACAAATACAGAACTTCTAAGCGCAATTAACCCAGCAACTGCAGATCTTGATTACGTAAAAAGTGTAATATTAGAATTAATATCAATTCCTGAAATAATGTACGCATTGACAAATGCAAATGATGCAATACCAGCAGTTGATGTAACTACATTGATTAATAATTTCCAAGCGGCACCAGATTTAGCAACAGCATTGGCAGTTGTAAATTCTGCAATAGCTATTACTGGAATAACCTTAAATGTAGATCCCGTAAATGGAGCAGTATTGACTATTCCAGATGCAAGTGCACTAGAAAGTGAAGGACTTCTAAATGTAAATGTAAATGCTGATGGAAGTTATAGTGTAATAAGTCCATTGTTTGATAACCTAAGTGTAGATGATACAGCAAGTGTAAGCTTCGATTATGTAGCAGATGATGGTACAAGTGATGTTAATGGAGAAAGTAACTTATCAGATCCAGCGACTGTAATATTGAATGTTGTTGGTACAAATGACCAACCAGTAGTAAGTGATATTAATGCAAATGATTCAGTTCCAGCAGTTGAGATTCTGCAAATGGATACAGTTACAGATAGTGATTATCAAGCTTATAAAATGGGTGAATATCGTACAGATTATTATGCACAATCATTTAAAGCGACAGATACTAACTTATCAAATTTGAAATTTTCTGCAGCAGTTACAGATTCTGAAAGTGCAAATATTCATGTATTAATTACTGAATTAATCGAAGATGCAACAGGATTAAGACCTGGTAATATTTTATTTGAAAGTGATGATATATTAATTGATACAGCGAATTATGTTTATAATACTTTTTCAATAGATATTGATTTATCTACACCATTAGTAGTTGGGCAAAAATATGCTGTAGTTTTTGATTCAAATTTAATTGATGGAAATTATGCAGATGGTAATGTTGCACTAGCTTCTCACCGTCCAGGTATTGATCCAGATGGAGTGTTCTTTTATACCCATATTTTAACAAATGACAATACTTCTAGAGATACTGCATTTACAAGTAATAATTGGAGAGAAGATAATCATGATAATTGGGGAGATATTGGCTTAATGTTATCATATGAAAGTGGTGAAGGTGTTGTTTTTGAAACATTAGATGAAGTTAATACAACATTTACAGCTGCTTTAGATACTGTAGTTGATGTTGATATAAATGATACACATACTTATGAAGTAGTTGCAGGAAGTGTAGCTATTGATGGAAACCCTGTATCAGATGCATTAGCTACAATTTATCAACTTCCTGATGGAACTTGGGAATATAAAATAGAAGGTGACTTTAATTATCTTGAAACAGATGAAACTACAATAGTAACATTTGATTATATAGCTGATGATCAAAAAGGATTTGATGGTACAGACGGAGTAAATGAAAATTCACAATCTCAAGCGGCAACTATTACTTTAACGATTACAGGAACAAACGATGTACCAGTAGCAACAATATATGGTGGTGAAAATTTAATTGTAAATGGAAGTTTTGAAACACCTGATGTTACAACTTCTTGGGCTCATCTTGATTCTTCTGCTGTTGAAGGTTGGACAGCAAATGATCAAGTTGAAATTTGGGATCATGTAGGAAGTTATACAGCATCTCAAGGACAACAACATGTAGAATTAGATTATAGTGCAGGTACCATGGATACATTATCTCAAACAATAGATTTAACTGCTGGAAAATTTATATTGGTTTTTGATGCAGCTACAAGAAATGCTGCAACTAAAGATAATGAATTTAAAATTATTTGGAATGGAGAAGAAATTGCTACAATTCAAGAATCTGATATGCATAATACAGATGGTTCTTGGAAAACATTTAGCTTTGAAGTTGAAGCAATTACAGGTGCAAATACAGTAACATTTGCAGAAACTTCATCTGATGGATATGGCCCACTTCTTGATAATGTTCAGTTATACTCAGAAGTAAATCAAATAGGTATCAATGAAACAATAACAGGAGAAAGAACTATAGGACAAGTAGTTGCTCATGATGTTGATTCTACAACATTGACATATTCATTGGATGATGATTATGGAATCTTTGAGATTTCATCTGATGGAGAAATTATAATTCAAGATGGAGTTGATTTAGACTATGAGGATACATCATCATATACCTTAAATGTTCAAGTATTTGATGGTATAGATACTACTACTAAAACAATGGTAGTTGATATAAATAATATTACAGGAATTGTTTCTTCATCTAATATAGTAGATGATGGTGGACTTTTAGGTACTATTGTTGGTTCAGGTGATGTAGATGATCCAACAGGAGATTTTACAAAAACTTATGATTTAGGAATGGATCATGCTGGTACTATAGTTGAAGTTGTCTTTACAGCATATGGATATGGTGATGGTTTATGGGACAATAATTCTGGTAGTTCTTCAGGATATACAGATTGGATTAGAGTAGATGATGGAATTAATTCTGAAATAAGAGTAGATACACCAAGAGAAGTAGATACTGAGCATACTATTAGTGCGGAAGTTGGAAGTGATGGTATACTAACTTTATACTTTGATGCACATATTACAGGTGGAACTGGTGAAATGGTTGATATTAAATCAATAAGTGTTGAAGATCAGATTTTAACATTTGATGATACCTCTGAAGGTGAAATTGATATGGTAGCATTATTATCTCAAGCAAATGATTTTGAAGATAACTCAGGTAATTCTGTAGGTGTGCCAGATTCACTTGATGAGATTGATTTAACAAGTGGAGATCATATATTATCAAATCTTTCATTAACTGATTTTATTGCAATGACTGATGATGATAATACATTAAAAATCACAGGGGACGATTCTAATGATACAATTAATTTGACAAGTGATTGGACATTAGATAGTTCACCAACTGCTTCAGAAACAGGATATACTACATATACAAATGCAAGCGATACAAGTGTTCAATTGTTGATTGATGATGATATGACAGTTATTGATGTTTAAATAAGCATTAAATAAAAAAAGCCTCATGTTAAAGCATGAGGCTTTTTATATTATATAATATCCATGACCAGAGCTATTCTTAATAGTATCTTTTCCTATCTTATCTCTAAGTCTTTTAAATAAAGATTTAAATGCAGATTCAGTTATATATTCTTCTCCCCAAAGATGATATTCTATATCTTCTTTTGATACAACTTTACCATCATGTGCTAATAATAACTCTATCAGTCTAGATTCATTTTTTGTTAGTTTTATTATATCTGTACCGATTTTTACAGTTTTATATATATAATTATATTTGTAATAATTACCAAAATATACTGTTACTTGACCATGATGTAAAAGATATTTTGCAATATTATTTAGTACAAAAATAAACTGATCAACACTAAATGGTTTTACTAAAAAATCTATTAAGTGAAGTCTAATAGCTTCAAATAAAACTTCCTCATCTTTATTTTTTGATGTAATTACTATTGGTACATGTTGACTATATTGTCTAATATTATGAAGTAGCGGTAAACACGACTTTCCATTTAAGTTTACTTCAGATATTACAATATCTGGATGATCATAATTATAAATATCTATAGCATCATCTATATTTTTTGCATAGTATATTTTTTTAAAGAAAATTTTTAGTGTATTTTGTATAGTTTGAGGCACATTATTTTTATCATCTATATATAAAACTTTTGTAACTTTTAGTATGTTTTTTAGTGAAGTTTCAATCATAAAAAATACCTCCTTTTCCCCTATTATAGCATCATTTTAACTTATGGTTTATTTAAATAAAAAGTGACAAGAAAGTAACTACAATTTAGTGACATTTTAAGATCCAATAAAGTTTAGTTGATGTAAGATAAAGAATAAAGTTATTCAAAATTAGGAGAGAATTATGAAAACGGTTAATATATCAAAAGTAGTAAGTGCAATACTATTGTCATCAATTTGTATGTTAAATGCTACATCATTACAGGATGCAATAAACGGCACTTTGGAAAAAAATCCAGAATTAAAAGCAATATCTGAAAATAATAAAGCTTTTAAAGGATATATAGATGAAGCAAAAGGTGGGTATTTACCAAGAATTGATTTGGAAGTGATTGGTGAATCTAAAAAAACAAGAACAAAAGATACAAATTCAAATAACGGTATAGTGCCAACTACAACAATTGATCAAAATGGTTATGATGCAACAATAAAACTTGAACAATTATTATATGATGGTGGATTGACTCCAGCTAAAATTGATGAAGCAAAATTTAGAGATCAAATAAATACTTTGAATAACAATGCAAAAGTAGAAAAAGTAATGCTTGAGGGGATTAAGTCATATTTAAATCTAGTAAAATATGATAGAAGATTAAAACTTTCAAAAATAAATATTGCTACACATGAGGAAAATTTAGCAACAGCAAAAGCAAATGAAGCAGTTAGTGGAAATGCTTTAGATACTTATGAGGTACAAGCAAAACTTCATATGGCAAAGAAAAATTATATAGAAGAGGTAGATAATTATCAAATTGCTAAAAATAGTTTTAAACGATTAACAGGAACTGAAGTTAAAGGGGAAGTGTGTATGCCAAAAGCTGATCGTGCTACTTTACCTGCAGATTTAGACCAGCTTGTAAAAATGGCGTTGGAACAAAATAATGATGTTCTAGCTCAAATTGCTAAAATAAATCAACAAAGAGCAATCATAAATCAGGAAAATTCAAAATTTTTACCTACTTTAAAATTTAATTTAACTGGTACTTTGGATGATGATTTAATTGCAGAAAATCAAAAAAGAAATGTTTATAGTGCAAAAATTGTTTTAAATTATAATTTGTATAATGGAGGTAAAGATACTGCTTCAAGAACAAGAGAAGCTACATTTTTAAAAGAATCTCAAGCAATTTTAGATAGTCAAACTGACCTTATTGTAGATGAAATTAGTTCAGCATATGCTACATATAATAATTCTTTGGAGAAATTAAAAGAGTTAAGAGGGTATGTAACTACTAATGAAGAAATTCTAAAAATTTATAAAGATCAATTTGAAGGTGGTACAAGAACTTTTGTTGATGTGTTAGATGTTGAATCTGATCTATATAATTCAAAAATACAATTAGTTGATGAAGAGGTAAAATTAGTAGAGACATATTACAATATGTTGGCATTAACATCTAAAATACAAGATACAGTATTAGCACAATCTCCACAAACATGTGTTAAAGAAGTGGCACCTGTAGTTAAAAAAGTTGAAGCTAAAGATGAATTAGCAGACTTACAAAGTGCAGTTGAAGAACCTGCTCCTATGGTTCAAGAAGCTATGCCAACTAAAGTTGAAACAAGAGCTGTTGATTATGCTAGCCAATATGGTGATTTGGTTCAGGCATTAGAGGGTGAATTTGCAAAAGATATTGCAGATGGTAAATTAGTATTCAATAAAGATGACATGGGTATAAGATTTACAGTACCAAGTTCGAGTATGCCTTTGGATAAAAAAGGTAGAGTTATTATGACAGATGAGTACAAAGCACTTTTAAATGACTTTATTCCAAGATATGTAAATGTACTTAAATCTTATAAAGATAGTATTAAAAAAGTTAATGTTGAGGGATTCTCTTCTACAAATTATGTTGCAGCAAAAGATGATACAGCAAACTTTATGGCTAACTTAAAAGTTTCAAAAGCAAGAGCAAATAAAGTTTTATCATATATAAAAAGAATAGATAGTGATATTTTAAAATCAAATAAAGATATTCTTAATATGTTTAAAGCTTATGGCAGATCTTATGCAAATCCAGTATTAAATGCTGATGGTACAGAAAATGTTGCTATGTCAAAAAGAGTAGAGTTTATTGTAAAAGGTAAATAATTTAAATATTAAGGGTCTTATTTGAATGATATGACACAAAATGACAATTTATTAGATGAAGATTTTAATAAGATTGCCGAAATAAGAGAAGTTGATACTCTTTTAGAGTCTCTTCTCTTTTTATCTAAATATTATGAAAGAACTGCATCCAGAGAGTCTTTAACTGTAGGATTACCAATACATGGGCAAATGATGACGCCGTCTATGTTTATAACTGCAGCTAAGCGTATTGGTCTAATTACAAAAGCAGTAAAAAGGGATATTAAAGATATCCAAAATTTATCTTTACCAGCAGTTATGTTATTGGAAAATAATAAAGCTTGTGTGTTACTTGAACTAGATAAGAAACAAAGTAAGGCGCTAGTAATATTTCCTGATATAAGTATGGGTGAAGTATGGGTAGATCTAAATGAGTTGCAGGATAGATTTAAAAGAGATTTAGAATTAAATAAAAACCTACTTATAATTAAACCTGCATATAATTTTGAAAAAAGAATAGATAGAGATATAGTAGTAGAACAACCAAAAAAGTGGTTTTGGGGTACTATGAAAAAAAATATGAGTATCTATTGGTTAGTTGCTATATCTGCAGTATTTATCAATATATTTGTAATATTTATACCATTGTTTACTATGAATGTATATGATAGGGTATTACCAAATAAAGCTGTTGATACCTTAACTGTTTTGGTTGTTGGTATCTCTTTGGTGCTTATTTTTGATTTGATTTTAAAACTTATACGATCATATTTTTTAGAACAAGCCTCAAAAAGAGCAGATATTAGGATGTCAAGTAAGATATTTGATCAATTATTAAACATAAGGCTTGATGCAAAGCCATCATCAACTGGTTTGTTTGTAAGTAGGTTACAGTCATTTGAAACGGTTAGAGAGTTTTTTACTTCTGCAACTATTGCTGTATTGGTTGATATACCATTTGTAATTTTATTTATAGCTATAATATTTTTTATAGGTGGAGATTTAGGATATATTTCTGTTGTTACAGTTTTAATTGCACTTATATTTGCGTGGATTATGCAAAAACCAATTAAAGATTCTATTTTAAACTCTGCAAAAGAGGATCAAATAAAACAAACTACACTTACTGAGGCTGTAACAGGTTTGGAAATTATCAAAGGTGTACGGGCTCAAAATAGGATGAGAACACATTGGGAAAAATCAATTAGTCAAACATCATACTATGGAAATAAATCAATTCATTTATCTCAAATAGTGACATATGTTACAGGATTTGTTTCTCAAATATCAAGTATTGCTATAGTTGCTTTTGGAGTACACCTTGCAAGTAAAGGTGAGATGACTATGGGTGGAATTATCGCTTCTATGATGTTAAATTCAAGAGTAATAGCACCAGTTTCACAAATAGTTGGTATGATAATAAGGATAGATAGAACAATGTTATCTTTAAATAATATTGATGAGATAATGAATATGCCTGTTGAAAGACATGAACAACAACATTATTTAAGCAGACCACATCTTGAAGGTGATATTGTATTTAAAGATGTTTCTTTTACATATAAAGAGAGAAATTTTGATATTTTAAAAGAGATAAATTTAAAAATTACTAAAGGTGAAAGAGTAGGGATTGTTGGAAAAGTAGGTTCTGGAAAATCTACTCTTGCTAAATTACTTTTAAACTTATATGAACCAACAAAAGGTTCAATATTGGTAGATCAAACCGATATAAGACAAATTGATCCTGTTGATTTAAGAAGAGCTATTGGTTATGTTCCTCAAGAACCATTTTTATTTATGGGAACAATTAGAGATAATATAACTATAGGTGATCCTTATGCCACTGATGAAGAGATTTTAGAAGCTTCTAAAATTGCAGGAGTTCATGAGATATTAGGTAAACATGAATCTGGATATGATTTAATAGTAGGTGAAAGAGGTGAGGGTTTAAGTGGAGGAGAAAGACAAGCTGTAACTTTGGCTCGTGCAATTTTATCAAAACCACAAATTTTAATATTGGATGAACCAACAAATTCTATGGATGAACTATCAGAATTAAAGTTTAAAAATAATTTAAAAAATATTATAAAAGATAAGACGGTAATAATTATTTCACATAAACCATCTATTTTAAGTTTGGTTGATAGATTGGTTGTTATTGAAGATGGTAAAATTGTAGCAGACGGTGCAAAAGAAAAAGTATTATCAAAATTTAATCAAAAAAAACCTACACCAATAAAGGTTGTTAAATGATAAAAGAAGTGTTAATTTTATTATCTATTAGTTTAATTATGGTTATTATTCAAGCTATTAACCTTTTTATGTCTACTTCCACAATCAGTGTAGATCATATGTTAAATATTATGATATATGAGTATGGACCTTTTAATATAATATATATAATATTAGGTATATATATTATATTGTTTATCATTAGATTTATATTTATAAAGCCAATTGTATGGTTATTATCATCAAGCAATAATAATGAAGATATTGAATTTGTTCATACACTATATGCACAATCTAATGCTAAAATCAAGGGATATACATTAGTTTTATTTTTTATTATAGTATTATTTTTTAGTTCGGCTGTGTTTTGGGCATATTGGGCTCAAATTGATGAATTAGCAAGAGGAGAGGGTAAAGTAATACCTTCGGCAAAAATTCAAACAATACAATCGCTTGATGGTGGAGTAATATCTGAATTATTAGTAAAAGAGGGATATATTGTTAAAAAAGGGCAACCTTTAATGAAAATAGATACTACAAGATATAAAGCATCTTTAGACGAAAATAAAAATGCATTGGAAGATCTTATTGCATCAAAAGTAAGATTAGAAGCTGAGATTAATTTAGATATAAATAAGCCTCTGCCAAAATTAAAGTTTAACAATAAAAAGTTGGAAAAATATCCTGAGATTATAAATATTCAAAAAAATATGTTTAGAACGAGATATGATGAACTTAAAAGTTCTATATCTGTGTTGCAATCACAATTAAGACAAAAAAAACAAGAATTAGTAGAACTTAAAAGTAAAAAAAATCAATTATACAGATCTATACAATTGATTAAAGAAGAGATGGCTACTATTGAAAAATTAGTAAAAAGACACGCTAAAGCAAATATAGAACTAATCTCTATTAAAAGAGAGTATAATGGTATATTAGGTGATTATAATGCAACAAGACTTGCAATTCCAAGATCAGTATTAGCTGTTAAAGAGGCTCAAAAGAAAATAGAAGAGAAAATAAATATGTTTCATTCAGCTGCAGCAAAAGAGTATCAAAAAGTTAATAATGAGATGAAAAAATATGAATCAAAAGTAGTTTCAGAATCAGATAAGTTAAACAAAACAGTAATAGTTTCTCCAGTTGATGGTATTATTAAACAGATATATTTCAATACTATTGGAGGAGTTGTAAGATCTGGTGTTGATTTAATAGAGATAGTTCCTCAAAGTGACAACCTTTTAGTAGAAGCAAAAATTGATCCAAAAGATATAGCATTTATAAATCCAAGTCAAAAAGCTATTGTTAAAATTACAGCATATGATTTTTCAATATATGGTGGATTAGATGGTAAGATTGTAGAGATATCAGCAGATTCATTAAAAGATAAAGATAGTAAGGATGGAAAAACATATTATAAAGTAGTTATACAAACACAAAAAAACTATCTTGAAAAAGATGGTGAGAAGCTATCTATTATACCAGGTATGGTTGCAAGTGTAGATATAGTAACAGGACAAAAAACAATACTTGACTTCATTCTAAAACCAATATTAAAAACTAAAGATTCTGCATTACATGAAAGGTAATGCAGAAAAAACTATAAATATAATTCTAAAATATATAAACGGACTATAAAAACATAAAAAATAGAAATAAATCAATAATTTTCAAAATTTAAGAGGGAATTAAGCAAAAGCACTTGACAAAGGTTAAAATTTTGTCTATAATTCCCGTCCAAATTCAGAGAGACACAGACAAACGAAAGAGAGTCAGTGAGAAGAAGAGTTAG
>Ga0256843_1002799_pt1 | contig 12533 bp, 11 predicted proteins | sample AlvinellametaG_FD_191572 | JGI IMG/M metagenome (GOLD analysis project Ga0256843, IMG submission 191572) | Pompeii worm associated microbial communities from hydrothermal vent at the East Pacific Rise, Pacific Ocean - Alvinella | ecosystem: Host-associated > Annelida > Integument > Unclassified ... | reverse complement strand
GTGAAAAGTTATTACATTACATCGTGGAATTTTGTCCGAAGTTGCAAACTTCGCACAGCATGTGTTACTTAAAACTTATTATAAAGAGCTTCGCGAAGTTTGTAACTTCGCGTACTATATCTATTCGTAACCTAAATTTTTTTGAATATTCGACAAATCCAATACATTAACAACAGGATTATCGGCAAGTGTAACATTTAATATTCCCTTACCGTTGATGTAATTACTTGCACTTGAATAAATATAATCTTGAGCTTTGTGAACTATTCCAACTTTGACAGGATTCAGATGAATATAATGTAATCTCGACCATAAAAATTCGTTAGAGTAAATTTCCACAGCATGATTTCCATATTGCCAAAATTGATAATGCTTATTTCTACTATGCGTTTTGGTGGCTTTCTTAAATCTTTCAAGCATCCATTTTTTACGGCTTTCAGGTTCGGTTTTTATTTTATCAATGATTTTTTTAGCGGTAAATTTTTTAAAATCTCTTATAATGGCAGATAAATCTTCATTTTCTGCTTGTATGATTAAATGAATATGGTTGCTCATTATTACATAACCGTAAACAATCAGACTTTTGTTTTCCATGGCATATTGAAGGCTATCAACAATAATATCCCTGTATATCTTTCTACTGAAAACATCTATCCAATCTACAACTGTTGATGTGATAAAATGAGCTTTGCTTTGGTCGTTTATAACATAAGCCTTGTTCATAGATATTTTGTTTATCAAGCGAAGTTACAAACTTCACCGGGTATTTGCAAATTGTTAATTTAGCGTGGTTCATAGAAGGTGTTATAGTATAAAGTCCGAAGTTGCAAACTTCGCACAGCATGTCTTACGCAAAGCTTCGCGAAGTTTGTAACTTCGCGTATCAATTATGCGTATGTAGTATAGATGCGAAAAGTTTACAACTTCGGACAGCGTATTGTTGTATGTGATTGTTAATCTATTTTATTAATTTTATCGTTGCTAACTAAAAAAGTATTCTAATCAACAATAATGTCTAATAAATACACTTTTTCCACGGATTTTATTCCTTTTAAGTCTCGTTTTTGGAATCAATTGATTTCTCTTTCAACGGTATTTTCTCTTGTTCTTATTTTTTATGTCTATATGATTATCGATAGACAAAACTCTTTATTTTCCGTGTTACTTTCTGGTATTCTTTTGTTTTTTCCGGTTCTGTGGTTTTATCATTATTATATAAGAGCACTAATATATCCTATCAAAATCAGTTTAAGTAAAGACAAAATTCAAATCGAGTATTTCAAGAAAAATATCTATCATAAAAAGCTTTTCAATTGTAATGAAATAAAGCAAGTGGAATTGTATTCTTCCGGACCCGGTTCCACCAAAGGCATGTTTCTCGAGATAAAAACCGCCGATGACAAGGTCGAAATCTATGCTATTGAAGCTTGGACACCTGAAATATTGAATAAAATTTATCGTTTAATAAAGGAATGTAGAAGTAAAAGTTATTACATTACATCGTAGAATTTTGTCCGAAGTTGCAAACTTCGCACAGCATGTGTTATGTAAAACTTTATTATGAATAGCTTCGCGAAGTTTGTAACTTCGCGTATCAATTATGCGTATGTAGCATAGGTCCGAAAAGTTTACAACTTCGTACAGCAAAAAATAAAGCATAAAAAAATCCCGATGATTGATATATCACCGGGATTTTATATGTATGTAAAAGTATTTACTTACTTGACTTCTTCAAAATCTACATCTTGCACATCGTCTTCACCGCCTTTTGATTCGGTTTGCGTTTGTTCGGTTTGTTGCGTACCTGCATCAGCAGATTGGGCAGCGTTTTGGATGTCTTGTCCTACTTTCATCAACAATTCTTCTGCTTCTTTGGTAGCCGCTTCTGCCATATCGGCATCTTGTTTGTCGTAGGCTTCTCTGATTTTTTTCACCATATCTTCTACGGCTTTTTTGTTTTCGTCAGAGATTTTGTCTTTGTGTTCTTCTACCAATTTTTCCATTTGGAAAGCGGTAGCATCGGCTTTATTAAGTTTTTCCACTTTTTCTTTGGCAATTCTGTCTGCTTCGGCATTAGCTTCGGCTTCTTTCTTCATTCTTTCGATTTCTTCTTTGCTCAATCCGCTGGAAGCTTCGATACGGATATCTTGTGATTTTCCTGATTTTTTATCCGTAGCAGTTACGTGGATAATACCGTCTGCATCGATGTCAAAAGTTACTTCGATTTGCGGTTCACCACGACGTGCAGGCGGAATACCGTCCAAGTGGAAACGTCCGATGGTTTTGTTGTCTTTGGCCATAGGTCTTTCTCCTTGTAGCACGTGGATTTCCACACTGGGTTGGTTGTCTTGTGCCGTAGAGAAAATTTGTGACTTTTTAGTCGGGATGGTGGTATTGGCATCGATGAGTTTGGTAAATACACCTCCCATGGTTTCAATTCCTAAGGATAGCGGTGTAACATCGAGTAACAATACATCATCTACATCTCCGGTCAAAACGGCTCCTTGAATACCGGCTCCTTTGGCCACCACTTCGTCGGGGTTGACGTTTTTAGAAGCTTTTTTGCCGAAGAATTTTTCTACTTCTTCCACTACTTTCGGGATTCGGGTAGAACCTCCTACCAAGATTACTTCATCGATATCAGAAGGTTTTAATCCGGCTTTGTCCAAAGCTTCTTTTACCGGTTTCATGGCACGTTTGACCAAGTCGTCTGTTAATTGTTCAAATTTTGAACGGGTTAATTTTTTCACCAAGTGTTTGGGACCACTGGCAGTAGCAGTGATATAAGGCAAATTGATTTCGGTTTCGTTAGAAGAAGACAATTCAATTTTGGCTTTTTCAGCGGCTTCTTTCAATCTTTGAAGTGCCATCGGATCTTTTTTCAAATCGATACCTTCTTCTTTTTTGAATTCTTCTGCCAACCAATCGATGATTCGTTGGTCGAAGTCGTCTCCTCCCAAGTGGGTATCACCGGCAGTAGACAATACTTCGGTAACACCGTCACCGATATCCAAGATAGAGATATCAAAGGTACCTCCACCGAGGTCAAATACGGCAATTTTCTTTTCTTTGTCGGATTTGTCCAATCCGTAAGCCAAAGCGGCTGCCGTAGGTTCGTTGATGATACGACGAACTTTGAGTCCGGCAATTTCACCGGCTTCTTTGGTAGCTTGACGTTGTGCGTCATTGAAGTAAGCCGGAACGGTGATTACCGCTTCTTTTACTTCGTGTCCCAAATAATCTTCGGCTGCTTTTTTGAGTTTTTGTAAAATCATAGCCGAAATTTCTTGGGGTGAGTATTGTTTGCCGTCGATATCCACACGTGGCGTATCATTGGGCCCTTTCACCACTTTGTAGGGTGAACGTTTGATTTCTTCTTGTACTTCAGAATATTTATTACCCATAAATCTCTTGATAGAAGAGATGGTTTTTTGCGGGTTGGTAATCGCTTGACGCTTAGCGGGATCTCCCACTTTAATTTCGCCTTTATCGGTAAACGCTACAACCGAAGGGGTTGTGCGGTTTCCTTCTTCGTTAGGAATAACTACGGTTTCGTTACCTTCACGTACGGTAACTACCGAGTTGGTGGTTCCTAAATCTATACCTATAATTTTATTTGCTTTGCTCATAGTTCTATATTTTTTAATTCGTTAATTTCAATTTTTTTAGTTCACTTTGTTTTTGACAAGTATTGTGCCAATGACCAAAAGGGTATTAATTGTCAGTAAAACAATAGGTTTTAACAATTTTTTATGACATTATGGCAGGTAGGGACAAAGCATGCCCTGTCCCTACCGCATGCCGTCCCTGTTGTCATTACGGGATGTGTAACAATTTGTATTTTTATGCGTTGTTATTATAAAATGTATAGGCAAATATGATTTTACTGGCCGTATTGTTTCCTTGGTTGTCTTTTTTGTTACGCGGAAAGATTTTACACGGAATTATTTGTTTAATTTTACAGATTACCCTAATAGGTTGGTTACCGGCAGCCATTTGGGCGGTAGCGGATTTGTTGGACGAACGTAATAGACAATACCATCCGCAGTAGAGACAGGGCATGCTCCGTCTCTACTGCGGATGTGGGCAAGGATGTGTTATTCAAAATATTTTTTTATCCGGTTTTGAATTTCTTCGAATTCTTCGGGGGTGAATTCTAATTTTTTACGGAAATCCATATCACTCATTTCTTTTAAAGGAATCAAATGAACATGTACATGCGGAACTTCCAAGCCGATAACCGCCAAACCTACTCGATTTATATCCGGAAAGGCTTTTTCTTGGGCTTTGGCTACCCGGCGGGCAAAGCGCATGAGGTTTAGATATTCTTCTTCGCTCAAATCAAAAATTTTATCTACTTCTTTTTTGGGAATGGCCAAGGTATGTCCTTTGGCATTGGGAAAAATATCCAAAAAAGCGATATGTTTGTCGTCTTCCGCTACGATATATGCGGGAATTTCACGATTGATAATTTTGGTAAAGATGGAAGCCATAAAATTGATTTTTCAGGTTGATACAAATTTACGGAAATTTTATAAAATGTAGTCCAAAAAATTATCGCGGTTGATATATTCAAATCCGGCGTTTTTGTAGGTTTCCAACCAAGTTTTGGGTGGTTTGGGGATTCTTTTGCCCCATTTTATTTCAAAACCGGTTAATTTACCGTCGGCTTCTTCGATGTAATCCAATTCGGCACCTGTAAAGGTTCGCCAATAATAAACATTCTTGTGGAGTTCGTTATAGGTGTTTATTTTCAGACGTTCCAAGATGATAAAGTTTTCCCAAATTTGTCCCATATCATTCCGGTCGTCAATCCCTGCAAAATTGTTGATAACGGCATTGCGGATGCCTAAATCATAAAAATAAATCTTATCTTTTTTCTTGATTTCTTTGCGTAAATTTCTTGAAAAAGCGGATAAGCGAAAAACGACAAAAGACTTTTCCAATAAATCGATATACCTGTCCACGGTTTCGCTACTGACTTTCAAAGTACTTGCCAATTCGTGTATAGAAACCGGACTTCCCACCTGAAAAGACAATAGTTTCAATAAATCGCGTATGATATGCGAATGTTTTATATGTGCCAATTGCAATATATCTTTATATAAGTAGGCAGAAGACAATTCCAACAAGTGAGAAATTTTATCTTGTCTGCCGGTCATATTGAGAATTTTCGGGTAAGAGCCGAAAATCAATAAATCAGGTAAAAGTTGTTTGAGTTCAAAGCGGTTGTACAGTCGATATAATTCACTAATAGCAACCGGATACAGCAAATATGTTTTGGTTCTGCCGGTTAAAGGTTCTTGCAGGCTGTTGGCCAGTTCAAAGGATGAGGACCCGGACAAAATAATTTTTAATTCCGGTAAGGCATCATGCAAAATTTTAATGTTGATACCGATTTGTTTGATGACTTGGGCTTCGTCTATAAATAAAATATCATAACCTTCCACCAAATCTTTCATGGCTTGTAAGTTTCGTTTTGAAAATACCGTATCGTAAATACTTTCTTCGGCGTTTATCGTTAAGATTTTCGCGTTAAAATTTTCGAGCACTTTATGAATCAGGGTGGTCTTTCCTACTTGACGAGCGCCATACAATACAATTATGTCATTGTAATTTTTTAATCTTTCCGTTATTTTGCTTTCTAAGGTTCTAGGAATATACATCTGATATTTTTGAGCAAAAGTACGATAATTTTTCTTATACCTTAAAAATTAGCGTGAATTTTTCAGGTTAACCTTAAATTTTCACGTGAATTTTTCAGGTTGCTCTGACAATTTTTTCTTCCGGTAATAAGTCTTTTCCCATATATCGCAGGATGATTTGTGCAACAGCAATTACATCGTTTTCGCAATATTGACGGATGCGTTCCAAGTCTTTTTCTTCGTAATAGACACGAGCGACATCTTTGCCCTCGATGTCGGTTTTGGGTGATGGAATACCGAGTATATGGGTAAGCAGTTCCAAGGAAGTATAGTGTTTGTAATCACCAAAGCGCCAGAGCTCCATGGTGTCGCAAAAAGGTGTTTCCCAAGGTTTTTTGCCAAAAACTTGCAGTTGTTTGGGTAGCGGAATTTGATTGATAATCATCCGGCGGGCAATGTACGGAAAGTCGAATTCCTTGCCGTTATGTGCACAGAGTTTCAGGTCGGCACGTTGGAAATATTTGGTATTGAGCAAATCGGCAAAGGCTTGTAAAATTTCTTTTTCATCATCGGATGCAAAGGATTTTAAACGGAATTCACTGCCGTCATCCTTGACAAAGAAACCTACTGAAATTACGATAATTTTACCAAACTCTGCCCAAATACCGGCTTGTTCATATAAATCTTCGGGGGTTTGTTCTTCATGGATACGGTAACGGACTTTTTTCTCGAATAATTTCCTTTCGGTTTCCGGTAGTTTTTCAAATTCGTAAGTCAGGGGAACCGTTTCGATATCTAAAAACAAAAATTGTGACAAGCGGAGGTTATTGAGCATGGCGATGTTGTTTGAAGAGAATTATACAAATATAGTGTTTTTTTTGATATGAGTTGGCAAGTGAGGGCTTCACGTTGAGTGAAATCCTTACTTTGCAGATTGATGAATAATCCGCATTCCGAACAATTGACGGCCACTACCGTTAATTTATAATCCGCGTCAGAAAAATTATCCTACCTTTGTAGAAAAATATTCATTATGGATAATATCACCTTTGCCATTATTGTATTTTTCTTGGCCTTTCCGTTTGGTTTTTGGCGAGCGAAGAGTAAATTTAAATCGCGGGATTGGATGTTGGCGATTCATATTCCGGTAATTTTTATTATCTTGCTACGGATTTACAATAAATCGCATTATGGTATCGGTTTTTCATGGATGTCGTTGGTATATAATGTGATTGCCTTTATGTCGGCGCAATATATGGCAGGTTTGATTTATAAAAAATTTATCGCATCGCCGTAGAGACAGGGCATGCCCTGTCTCTACGGCATGCCGAAAATAATAATTCATCGATTCATCAGTTCATCGATTCATCATATAATCAAAAATAAAATGAGTTGGATAAAATTAGAAAATATCAATAAAACCTACGGGACGCAACAAGTATTGCAAGATGTTTCCTTTGAAATCAATCAAGGAGAAATCGTGGGTTTATTGGGGCCTAATGGTGCCGGAAAATCCACTTTGATGAAAATCATCACCGGTTATATCCGTCCGGATTCGGGGATGGTACAGGTAAAAGATATTGCCGTAAACGAAAATGATTTGGAAGTAAAAAAACACATCGGATATCTCCCGGAGCACAATCCGCTGTATTTGGATATGTATGTACGTGAATACCTTCTTTTTGTCGCTTCAGTTTACGGAATAAAAAAAGAAGAAATAGAAAAGGTGATTGACCGGACAGGTTTATCTCCCGAAGCGCATAAAAAAATAAAACAGCTGTCCAAAGGTTATCGCCAACGGGTGGGACTGGCAGCAGCATTGATTCACAATCCGGACATTTTGATATTAGATGAGCCTACTACCGGACTCGACCCAAATCAACTGGTGGAAATTCGCCAACTGATCAAGGATTTGGGTAAGGATAAAACCATTATGCTTTCCACGCATATTATGCAAGAAGTGGAACAAATGGCAGACCGGGTGTTGATTATCAACAAAGGAAAAATATTGGCGGACGAAAGATTGAAAAAACTACAAAGCGGGCAACAGCAAATCATCGAAGTGGAATTTGATGTGCGTATTGAACGCGAGCTTTTAGACCAATTACCCCATGTAGAAGCAGTAGAAAATTTGATGGATCATATCTGGTGTTTGGCTTTTGATACCCAAGAGGATATGCGTCCGGTATTGTTTGATTTTGCCAATGAACAGGGTGTAAAAATCTTGCAAATGCACCGGAAAAATAAAAATTTGGAACAATTGTTTAAGGAGATTACTTTGGGGTAGTACTCCCAGCTGTTGCTAGTAATTAGTCTCGCTTCGCTCGTAGTGTTAAGTGTTTGCTATCACTCCCTAGTTCGTAATGTTTCATCCGTATATGCGCATCTCAATTGTAACCTTAATATTAATTATCATGAAAAATTTTATTTTATCTTTCTTTTTATTATCCGGATTTGCCTTGATGGCACAACAGACTTCTACACTTGTTCGTTTAGATACTTTCGGTAGTACCGGCAATGATGAAATGTACGGTACTGCTGTTGATTCACAAGGAAATATTTACAACACCGGTTTGTTTCACAACACAGTGGATTTTGATCCCGGGACTGGTATTTTTGAACTAACTTCCAATGGAAACGATGAAATTTTTATACAAAAACTAACTGCCGACGGACAATTTGTCTGGGCCAAACAAATGGGTAGCGGCAATAGCGACGCAGGTATATATATACAAACCGACAGTAATGACAATGTATACGTTATGGGTTGGTTCAGCGGAACCGTTGATTTTGATCCCGGAAGTGGTGTATTCGAATTAACTTCTGCCGGCTCATGGGATATTTTTATTCTTAAATTGAACAGTAACGGTGATTTTATCTGGGCCAAAAGATTGGGTAGTGATAATTTGGATTTTGCATCAGCCATGGTTTTGGATGATTCCGGAAATATCTATTTAACCGGAATGTTTAAAGAAACCGTGGATTTTGATCCGGGAAACGGCTCTTTCAACTTGACAGCCAAAGGCGGTTGGGATATATTTGTACTCAAACTCGACAACGACGGGAATTTTGTTTGGGCACAAAATCTGGGAGGAAATTCTTATGACAAAGGGCGTTCCATCACACTGGATCAAGCAAATAATATTTATGTAGTGGGACAATTTAAAGAAACCGTAGATTTTGATTTCAGTACTAATGTAAACGAATTAACCGCCAGTGATAATTACGATGCCTTTGTTTTAAAACTTGATCAAGACGGCAATTTTATATGGGTGAAACAATTTGAAGGAAACAATCAACAAGATGCGGTAACAGTAAGCGTAGACGATCAACAAAATGTATATATCGCAGGAAAATATAAAGAAAATATAGATGTAGATCCGGGTACCGGAACAAATACTTTTACAGCCGGTGGTAACGATTACAATTCATTTATTGTAAAATTGGATGCCAATGGTGATTTGCTTTGGGCAGAGACTATTAACGGTGATTTGAATATGTTATTTCATATCAATATTATCGATGACATCGTATATACCGGAGGTTATTTTACCGGCAGTGTACAAATTACGTGGCCAAGTGGTTTTGTCGGTTTTACTTCTGCCGGCGATCGTGATGTTATCATGTTAACATATGATGCAGACGGAGGATTACTTAACACTAAAACTTTTGGAGGTACAGGTGAAGATAATTTGTATAAAATCATACGTTATAACCAAGGAATTTATGTAGCCGGCTCATTTGAAGGGATGGTAAATTTTGATGAAAACGCTACCGGTTTAACGGCAACTTCCAATGGCGAAAAAGATGCTTATCTGATGAAAATAGATACCGCATTCAATTCAATTGACGATAATTACAAGTATGCTCATTTTAAAATTTATCCCAACCCGGCTCATGAAAAATTTTATATCGAACTCCAAGAACCACAAGATGTGCAAGTAAAAATATACGAGCGTTCGGGCCGGATTATTCGGAAGGAAAATTATCGACAAAAAAAGCTGATTCCCGTAAAACTCATTAAAACTTCTTCTATTTTATTTATTGAAGTAAGCGGAAAAAATTTTAAAGAAACTTTTAAATTGATATCCCGGTAATTAACAATAAGAGAACATATTAATGTATCCAATCGGGCAATACATTCAAATCAATGTCAAACACCCATGTCATATAAAAATAGGCGACAAGTGTCAGCAAAAGTATTCCTATTAAATTGAGCCAAAAACCTGTTTTGACCATATCGTTAATCGTTAATTTTTTAGAACCAAACACAATAGCATTGGGAGGTGTAGCGACCGGTAACATAAAGGCAAAACTGGCAGCAATAGTAGCCGGAATCATTAAAAATAAAGGATTGATTTGAACCGCTACAGCCATGGCAGCCAAAATGGGTAAAAAAGTTTCTACGGTGGCCGTATTGGAAGTCAGTTCGGTTAAAAATGTAAGGGTAAGAATTATCAACAATAAAATCAAAATAGGATGAATATTTTGAAGCCCGGTGAGTTCATTCCCTATAAAAGCCGATAAACCCGATTCTTTAAAACCGCTGGCTAGAGCAAAACCTCCGCCAAACAACAAAATAATGCCCCAAGGAATTCGTTCAGCCGTATGCCAATCCATCAAAAAAGCAGATTTTTGGCGATTTTTAGCTGGAATTAAAAATAACAATATTCCTATAAAAATAGCTACATTTCCATCGGTAATCCATTTGGGATGCGAAAAAAGTTGTGACCAACCCGGAATATGAATACTTCCCATATCAATAGGACGGCGGAACAACCACAATAATGCCAAGCTTATAAATAAACCGAGTACCCAAGCTTCTTCATAAGACATTTTTCCCAAGGAACGGTATTCATTTTCAATAATATTTTTACCCATTTCAAAAGAAGCTTTTTTTCCTTTAAAAAAAATCCCGTACAGATAAATATAAGAAATAACAAGCAAAAGTACGGATAAGGGCAGTGCAAAAACCATCCATTGGGCAAAAGATATATCGGGGGCTTCCGGAAAATAAATTTTAAAAATCCGTACAAAAGATAAATTAGGCGGAGTTCCGATAAGCGTAGCAATACCACCGATAGAAGCCGCATAAGCTATTCCCAGCAACAAGCCTTTTTCCATTTTACGCGTCGATTCAGTAGAATTGACTTCTTCCATTTTAGCTACGATTGACAACAAGATAGGCACCATCATCATGGTTGTAGCCGTATTGGAAATCCACATGGACAAAAAGGCAGATGTCAGCATAAATCCCAATAAAATACGTGCGGGACTCAAACCGATCCACAAGAGCAATCGCAAAGCTATTCTACGGTGCAAATGCCATTTTTCCATAGCCAATGCAATGAGAAAACCTCCGATAAACAAAAAGATAAGGTGATTAAAATAAGTAGCTGCTACGGCTTTTCCGTTCATAATCCCCAAAAGCGGAAACAAAGCCACCGGCAACAAAGCCGTTACTGCCAACGGAATGACTTCAGTCATCCACCATACAGCCATCAATACAGCTATTCCGGCGGTATAGGCAACTACCGGTTTTTCAGCATCGAGCAAACCGGGAAATAAAACTAAAATCAGAAATACAACCGGTGCCGATAAAAAAAGTGTTTTTTTAATATTCGAAATTTGCGATAACATCAAAATTCATTATTTGATGCGCAATTTTTGTCCTACTTTGATATAATTTCCCTTCAAGTGATTGAGCTTGCGCAACTTTTCAACCGAAACACCATAATTAACATGAATACGGTACAGCGTTTCACCGGGTTGTACGATATGATATTCGGCACCGGGCACTTCCGGACTTTCCGGTTGATTATTAGCTGTTTTAGCTCCCTTTACTTCATTATAAGGTATCTTTAATACCATATTTTTACTGATTTCATCTCCGGATAAAGCATTGACTTTTTTCAAATCCTCTACACTTATATGGTATTTTTTAGCGATAGAAGATAAGGTTTCAGATTCTTTAACCGTATGTAAACTATAAGCTCCGGTATATACCGTTTTTTTCTTTGCTTTCAAAATTTTTTCTACCGGTGTGGTTTTAACCGGTTGATTATTTTGACCGGAAGTATCATCAGACTGGTTAACAGAAGTATCCGGTTGAGCCTGAGTATCTTCTTGTGTTGGAGAATCCTGCTCATCTCCGTCATTTTCGGTAAGTACTAAAATCTGCCCTTCATATATATCGAATTCATTGAGATTATTGATACGTTGTATATCTTTAACGGGAATATTAAATTTTCGGGAAATCGTAAATAAAGTTTCTCCTTGTTTGACTTCATAGATAAATTTTTTCTTTTTGTTACCGGTTTTCTCTTCTTCTTTATCTTCTACCTTTACACTCATTTCTCTCAAAACTTCTTTATCTAATTTTCCTAAGTCATATTTTTCAATAATGTAAATTAATTTTTCGGGATAAGTAGGATCAGTGGCATAACCGGCTTTTTTCAAACCGCGCGCCCAGGCTTCATAATCGGTTTTGGGCAAACGGAATAAAAAAGCATATCGTTTGCGTTGTGCCAAAAATTTGGAATGATCTTTATATGAATCTTCAGGATCTTCATATTTTCTAAAACATTCTTGTGCTTTGTTATCATCGTGCAAAATGGTCTTACCTTTCCAATCTTTATGACATTTGATACCAAAATGATTATTCCCTTCTTTGGCTAAACGACTCTGGCCGGATTGAGACTCCAAAATACCTTGAGCCAAAGTAACACTTACCGGAATACCGTATTCTTTCATTTCACGTTTGGCAATATTTTGAAAACGGGTGATATATTTTACAATGTCATCGTCTAAATTTTTTTGTTCATTTTTAACAACAGGTTTATCCTTTACAACTACCGGCGGTTCTACTTTTTTGGGTTGAACAGGTTT
>Ga0256843_1002798_pt1 | contig 12534 bp, 8 predicted proteins | sample AlvinellametaG_FD_191572 | JGI IMG/M metagenome (GOLD analysis project Ga0256843, IMG submission 191572) | Pompeii worm associated microbial communities from hydrothermal vent at the East Pacific Rise, Pacific Ocean - Alvinella | ecosystem: Host-associated > Annelida > Integument > Unclassified ... | reverse complement strand
GAGACGGGTGTAGGCGAGGTCCTTGTCGTTTTCAAGCAGCAGCGTTTCCGCCGAGGCGTCGACGCGGAGCCTGAGCGCCTGCGTCGCCAGCAGTGCCGTCGCCAGCAGGACGAGGGCGATGACGAGGCGGGGGTATTTGAGAACGAAACCGGTGTAGAAGCGCTGAAGCATCAGGAGGAAGGTTCACGCAGATTGTTCAGCAGTTTTTCCATCGACCCTTTTTTGAGAACGCCGGCGAACTGGGAGCGGTAGGTCTGGATGATGCTCACACCCAGCACGTCGACGTCGTAGATGACCCAGCCGCGTTTTCTGGAGCGGTAGAATTTGTAAAGCACCTCTTTTTTCTCGCCTTTCTGGATGATATAGCTGTTGAGATGGATTCGTTTTTTTACTTTTTCGGGTTCTTCGAGGACCACTTTTTCATCATGGTACATGTCCAGTTTCGCCATGTAGGAGTCCTTGATGCGGCGTTCGAAGAGCCTGACGTACTCTTTTCGCTGTTGCGGCGTCGCTTTTTTCCAGGCTTTTTTTCCGAGACTCAGTTTGGCCATCATCGTGAAATCGAAAAGCGGGTCGATGATGGTTTCGATCCGGCGGTTGCGTTCGCTTTTGGTGAGGTTGCGGTCGTTGATGACCGTCAGGATTTCGTCCACTTTTTTCTGCATGACAGGCTTGATCTGCGGTGCGTCGAGGGCGACGAGCCGGGCCGGGACCAGAAAGAAGGCAAAAGCGGACAGCAGTACGAAAATACGTTTCATGGTATCACTCCGATATCAGTTTGTTACGGTTCTGCTCGTAGGCGTCACGCAGGAACGGGTAGAGGTCCAGCGCGTCCTTGCGCAGCTGTTTGTACTCTTTTTCGTACAGAGAGATCTTGTTGAACTCTTTGAAAATCGCGACGCCCCAGCTTTGGGTCGTATTGGTAACGAGATTATACCTTCTTGTGTCGACATAGTAGATGGGGTTGACGTAGAAGTCGAGCAGGTCTCCGGTAAAGTCGCGGAGGTTGCTCGGGCCGAAAAAGGGCAGAACGATGTGGAAACCGCTGCCGACACCGTAGTATCCCAGCGTCTGGCCGAGGTCCTCTTTGTGCGGTTCGAGCCCCAGGCCTTCGCGCGCCGGGTCGAACAGCCCCCCGAAGCCGAACGTCGTGTTGATGATGAAGCGTCCGGTTTCGTCCAGGGCGTTCTGGAACTTCAGCTGCAGCAGGTTGTTGACGAGGCTGACCGGGTAGTAGAGATTGTTGAAGAAGTTGTTGACCGAAACCCGTACCGGTTCGGGAAAAAGGAAGTTGTACCCTTTGATGAAAATAGGGTCGAGCACATAGTCGAACAGCGTGTCGTTGAACGCGGTCATCCAGCGGTTGTAGCCTTCGAGCGGGTCGAAGACGTCGTCGAGGGTGCCGTTTTCCTCGAATTCGTCGGAAAAGTCGTCCGTTCCGAAATCTCCGAAATCCTCGTCGTCCATTTCTTCGATGAAGGTGTCGGCCGCTTCCATGGCGGCGGTGTCGTTGAGGTCGGCGGCCGCCGCCTGCATCCAGAAAAGCGCGTGGAGGATCGAAATCAGAAGAAATATTTTTTTCATAGCTGGTAATGATTTTATCCTAAATCTTCTTGTGTGACCGAAAACGGCGTCCGGTTTTTGAAATGCAGCCACATTTTGCTACACTTTGTTCCATGTTGACACGTATTCTGGTGCCGGTTCTGCTGCTGACCGCCGTCATTCATGCCGACGGGAAACGGCTCAGGGTCCTGACGCGGAACTCCCCGACCACCTTCTATTACGGCCAGGACAACCGGGCCGTCGGATTCGAGTTCGATCTGGTCAGGGCATTCGCCGCGGCGGAGGGCTACGGCATCGAGCTGGTGGTCAAGGACTCGGTGCAGAGCGTGCTTCAGGATCTCGAAGAGGGGCGCGGGGACGTCGCCGCCGCCGGCCTGACGCGCACAAGCCGGCGCATACGGAAATTTTTCACGGGCCCGGCCTATATGAAGGTCCGGGAACAGGTGGTCTGCCGCCACGGCGTCCGTCCGAAGGACGTGGGCGACCTGGCGGGCCTGAAGATCGAGGTGATTGCCCGCAGCAGTTACGTGGAGACGCTGCAGCGTCTGAAAAAGAAGTTTCCCGAACTGACCTGGAAAGAGCACAAGGGATATACGACCGAGCATATTTTCGAGCGGATGGAACGCAAAAAGGTCGACTGCACCGTCGCGGACTCGAACATCGTCGACATCAACCGCCGTTATTTTCCCCACCTGAACGTTCCCTTTTCCGTCAGTCCGGAGGAGGATCTGGTCTGGTATTTTCCGAAAACTCCGAAAGGACACCGGCTGATGCTGGAGGCGCGGCGATGGTTCCGGGGATTTCGGGACACACCGGAGTACAAGGTCATACGGGACCGTTATTTCGGACATATCGTCAAATACGATTATGTCGATACCGCCCGTTATCACGCCCGGATCAAAAAGCGTCTGCCGAAATACATCGACTCTTTCCGCCGCGGCGGGAAAAAATACGGCATCGACTGGCGGATTCTCGCGGCGCAGGCGTATCAGGAATCGCACTGGAACCCCCGGGCGAAAAGCCCGACGGGCGTGCGGGGCATGATGATGCTGACCCTTTCGACGGCGAAGGCGATGGATGTCAAAAACCGTCTGAACTACCGCGAAAGCATCGACGGCGGCGCGAAGTACATGGCCCGTCTGCTCGAGCGGATTCCCGAACAGGTCACGGAGAAGCGCGACCGTTACAAATTCGCTCTGGCGGCCTACAATATCGGCATGGGGCATCTTTACGACGCCGTCAACCTCGGCAGGAAACTCGGGATCGATCCCTACAACTGGAGAAACATGAAACAGCTGCTGCCGAAACTGGCGGAGCGCAAATACTACAAGAAGCTGCGCTACGGGTACGCCCGGGGAACGGAGCCGGTCCGTTACGTCACCCGGATCGAGAACTATCTCGACATCCTCCGGCGCTATTATCCGAAGCCGTGAAACTCGTTGTTTTCGATATGGACGGGACCCTGATCGATTCGGGACACGACATTACCGTGTCGGTCAATCACGTCCGCCGGGTCAACCACGGGCTGCCGCCCGTTCCGGCGGCGACGGTCGTCGAATGGATCAACCGCCCCGTGCGGAATCTGCCGAAGCTTTTTTACGGAACGGAGTCCTACGAAGCGCGCGACCGCGAACTGTTCGAACGCCACTATCACGAGCAGTGCATCCGCCATCCGGTTCTCTACCCCGGCATCGTCGAAACGCTCGAAGCGCTGGCGCTGCGCGGGGTCGCGATGGCGGTCGCCACGAACGCACCCTCCGCTTTCGCCCGGCGGATGATCGGGCATCTGGGGATCGACGGCTATTTCGACGCGATCGTCGGGGCCGACACCGTCGGCGTTTCCAAGCCGGACCCGGCGATGCTGCACGCCGTTTTCGACAGGACCGGTTTCCGGCCCTCCCTCCACCGGGGCTGGATGGTCGGCGACAACGCGAAAGACATCGAGGCGGCGCACGCGGCCGGAATCCGGGGCGTGTTCTGCACCTGGGGGTTTTCGCCGGCGGGTGAGGCGGAGTACGTCATCGATACGCCGCACTCGCTGCTGGATTTCGTCTGAGGGCGTTTACTCCTTGCCCGCGTCCAGCCGGACGCCGGAAGTGATGCGGTGCGGATTGTGCTTTTTTCTCCGTTTCGGAGCGGAGGTTTTTTCGGAAGGGGAAGCTTTTTCGAGCATTTCAAGGTAGTGGAGCGGGAAGTTCAGGGTGCGTTTGAGGATGTTGAAAGGTGCGACGATGATGTCCCTGACAATGGTGTTCGTGATTTTCGGATTTTCGATCGGCCCTTCGATTTTGAAAGTGGTCATGACGGATTTGTCGTCCCCGACGAGGATGTAGCCGACCACGGGGATTTTCCTTACGTTTTCTCCCGCCTGCGTCTTGACGTTGAGCGTCAGATCGATCCGGTCGCGGTTGTAGTCGATCCGCCCCTGTCCCGTGAAATCGAGTTCCCTGGTATCGACTTTCAGGCCCGAAACGGTGAGGTTGCCGTCGCGAAACCTCAGGTCGGCGTAAGCCGTCTTGATCTTGATCCCTTCCGTTTCATAGGAAGGGAGCGAGAAAGTGACGAGCGCCGGGACCGTGTTGATGAAAGCGAAGAGGTTGTTGAGCAGGACGTACTGGCGGATCGTCGTCCCGTCGATTCTGACGAGGCCTTTGAAGTCTTCGGGTTTTCCGGCGGCGTAGAAGTTGAGGCTGCCTCCTTTGAATTTGGACAGCTGAAAGAAATTTTCCATGAAACGGTCGTCGAGATTGTTGCCGAAAAGATAGAACTCTCCCCGGTGCACTTCCAGGATCGCCCCGCCTTTTCCTTCGACGAGTTCCGCGTGGATTTTTTCGTTTTCGTAACGGACGCTGATCCGGTCGGCGATCGCTTTGCGGCCGTCTTTGAAAACGATGGCGGTATGTTCGGCTTCAAGGCGGATCGGCCGTCCCGGCAGGCCGTTTCTTTCTCCGGTTCCGGTCCGGTTCCCGTCGTTTTGCGGACGGTGCTCCTCGTAAAAGCGTATCATTTCGGGCAGGTTGAACGCCACGCCGTCGGAGTGCAGGGAAATCGTATCGCCGACCGCGATCCCGACGGCGTCGTTCACCCGGGCTTCGGCGCGGTTTTCCGCCTGCATCATGCCGTCGAAACGGTAGGCTTTCACCGGCTTTCCGTCCTGAATCAGCAGGGCGTAGGGATAGTCGATCGCGCCTTTGAACCGGTAGGGGTATTCCCCGTCGCGGGACCAGATCGTGAAATCGCCTTTCGTGAGATTGTATTCCCGCAGCAGCGGCGAGCTTTTGACCAGAGCGTCGAGCGAGAAGAAGTGGAGTTTCCATCCTCTGTCGACTGTCGAGAACAGCATGTTCAGCGACGGGACGATCACATCGAAATCCTTTTCGACGGGGACGACGTAGACCTTGAAGGAGCCCGTTTTCCTGAAAAGTTCGGCGAAGCCTCTGCGGGCGAACTGGAAATGGCTCACGGTCAGGGCGGTCGTTCCCGTCTGCGGATCCAGAATGCCGTCGATCTGTCCCTGAAGCAGTTTGTCGATCCGGATCCATGTCGGTTTCAGTACCAGCCGGTCGGGGGTGTTGATGACCTGCAGCGGCCCGGCGGTGATTTCGGTTTCGTCGGATTGCCAGCGGGATGCCTGCGCGGTCGCGATGTCGAGGCCGTTGCCGGTGTCGTAGCGGACGGTGAACGGGATCGGTGTCTGGCGGTTCCTGAAGCCGCCGATTCTGATATGCCGCAGATCGGCTTTCAGCCTGAGCCGTTCCTCTTTGAGATCGACGAGCCCCGACAGTGTCAGCGCCGCGTCTGTTCCGATGCGGATGTCCGTCGGCGGCAGCGTCACCTGGAAACGGCGATAGGAAAAGGGAGCGTCGAAAGCGGAAACTTCGATTCTTTCTCCTTTGATCCGCCAGACGGAAGGCGCGAACCTCAGCCGGTCCCGGTCGGGAAAAATGATATAGTCGAAACGCAGCGGGGTCGTTTCGGGAGCGAGAGTGACGGCCGTGTTTCCGCTTTCGTAGGCGGCGCGGAGAACGGCAAAGTGCAGCACGCCTTTCTCCTTCAGCGGATTGAACGTTCCGTGGACGGTCGCGAGGACACGGCCGTCGAACAGCGACGCGTCGAGGGAGGTGATGTTGACGTCGGCGTCCCTGAGGGTGAACCGGGTGCGGTTCACGTCGATCATGACGCCGCCGTAGTCGATCGTGCCTTCGGGAATGTCGAACGTGCCTTCGGCGTCCGTGTTTTTGGTTTGGAGGTTGATACGGAGCGTCAGCGAGGCCCGGGTTTCGCCCGCGGTCTGCAGAAAGGGGAGCTCGATACCGTAGGCGGCGATCAGACGGCGCAGCGGCGGTGTCAGGCGGGCCGTCGTGTCCAGATAGAGGCTGAGGACGGGTTCGGCGGGATTGAAGTCGATGTCGAGCCAGGTCGAGCCGCCGCTCTGGCCGTAGAATGTGGCGTCGACGGGGACGATTTTGAGGACCCGGTTCTGAAACACCACCGTGACATGGTCGGCGACCGCCGGCTCGAAAGCTTTCGGATCGGGGGTGAAATAGTACCGGGCGTTGCGGAACGTCAGGTGCGCGTAGAGATTGTCCAGGGCCCGCAGCGGATCGTCGTAGGGCAGGGTGGTCCGCAGGGTGTGCAGCATCAGCGGGCCGCCCTGCGCCCGGTCGACGATCCACTGTTCGATCTCGCGGCTCAGGTGAAACGGGGTGACGAGCGGCGCGACACTGCTGAAGGGTTCGGGCGAGAAGGCTTCGACCGAGGCGGATTTCTCTCCGGCATGCAGGGAGAGTCTGAGGCCGACCGACCCGGCGAAACTGCCGTTGGCGGTGACATCGAGAACGGCGGAGGGAAGATCCAGCGTACCGCGGCCGTCGAACGTGGCGCTGAGCTCGGCGGAACGGGCCCGAAAATCGAAACCCAGCACTCGTTGCCGGTTCACGGGGCGGAGCGACACGTCGGCTTCCATGCCCGGGGAGCGAAGTGTCAGGCTCCCCGGCGCCGACGGAGAATACTCGATGCCGGCGAGCAGATCGCCGATGCGCAGCTCGCGGACGCAAACGCGGCCCAGCCAGCCGTCGTCGAGCCGGCGGATCCAGCGGGCGGCGGTGTCTCTGAGCGCCTGAAGGTCGGGCGTTTCACTCTCTTTTGCGTTTCCCGGCGAAAGGGTGACGCTGTCGATGTCCACGCGCAGCTTCTTATCCCACTTGATGTATAATGCCCTGATTTCGACACCGTTGAAATGCAGGGTTTCGACGGTCAGACCGCTGGCGAGGGTAAGGTAGAGAGTGCTGAAAACGAGGGCGATGAAAAGAAGCGCGGCGACGATCGCGAAGTGGATACTCCGTATCGCTTTGTTGACGGGGTTGTCGTTCATCTATTACCTGAATATGGGGTTGACGACATCGAAAGTGCTCTATGTGCCCCCGGGATCGATTCACAAAATTATAGCATACCTGCAGCGCGAGAATCCCGACATCACCGCGCTGGACGCTTTCGCACTCCGCTTCGCCGGACGCCCGCAGCGCGGCTGGATCGATCTGGGGGATACGCGGATGACCCATGCCGACTTTCTCTATCGTCTCTGTACGTCCAAGGCGGCGATGCGGCCGGTGACCCTGATCCCCGGAGAAACGACCTGGGTGTTCTTCGAACAGGTGGCGGAACGGTTCGGGCTCGATCACGGGAAATTGATGGCGGCGATGAAAATGCAGAGTCCCCGTACCGACGGGGCGCTGGTCCCCGACACGTATCAGTTGCCGCTGGGGATCGACGAAAACCGTACCGTGGCGCTTTTGCTGGAACGTTCCGACAAACGGATGAAAGTGTGGTCACGGAAGCTGCTGGGGCACTGGAAGGAAAAAGAGTGGTTCCGGTATGTCACGGTCGCGTCCATTATCCAGAAAGAGGCGGCGACGGTCGGGGAGATGCCGATCGTGTCGTCGGTCATCGCCAATCGGCTGGCCCGGGGGATGAAACTTCAGATGGACGGCACGCTCAATTACGGCCGCCATTCACACCAGGCCGTGACTGCCGGGCGGCTGCGTTCGGACAAAAGCAGCTACAACACCTACCTTTATAAAGGGCTGCCTCCCGCACCGGTCTGCAATCCCGGATTCGAGGCGATTCGTGCCGCCGTCTTCCCGGCGGACACCGACTACCTCTATTTCGTCAGGGGCCCCGACGGCCGCCACCGCTTCTCGCGTTACTATTCTACACATATTCGCAACCTCTCGAATGTTACCAAGTGAAACACTTTCCAATTTGCGTTCCCAATGCCGGAGGCGGCTTTGGAATTGCACATTATTTAAATGATATTATGGGCTTTGTAAATTTGATCCGGCATGCGCTTTCGCATCGGTACAAAACAAATTCATTACGAAGGGTATCCAACATGGCTACAATCATCTGGTCGAAAATCGACGAAGCTCCGGCTTTGGCAACGTATTCGTTTTTCCCCATCGCTTCCAAGTTCTGTGAAGCGGGCGGTGTGACACTCGAGCAAAGAGACATTTCGCTCGCCGGCCGCGTCCTCGCGGCGATGGGCAAGGCGGAAGACGAACTCTCCAAACTCGGAGAACTGGTTCTCAAGCCCGAGGGGAACATTATCAAACTGCCGAACATCTCGGCGTCGGTGGGTCAGCTCAAAGACTGTATCGCCGAGCTGCAGCAGCAGGGTTACGATATCCCGGACTATCCCGAGAATCCGGCCAATGACGAAGAAAAAGCCATCCAGGCGAAATACAGCACCTGTCTGGGGTCCGCGGTCAACCCGGTCCTGCGTGAAGGCAATTCCGACCGCCGTGCGGCCAAAGCGGTCAAGAACTACGCGAAGAAGCATCCGCACCGCCTCAAGCCGTTCGCGGAAGACTCCAAAGCGTATGTCTCGCATATGGAAGGCAAGGGAGACTTCTACGGCAACGAGCAGTCGGTCACGATGGACAGGGCCCAGAAGGTGACCATCGCCCTCAACGGCAAGGAACTCAAGACGATCGACGCCCTCGAAGGCGAAGTTCTCGACGGGACGTTCATGTCGGTCAAGGCCCTGCGTGATTTCTACCGCAGGACGATCGACGAGGCGAAGGAGAAGGGCCTGATCTGGTCGCTGCACCTCAAAGCGACGATGATGAAGATTTCCGACCCGATCATGTTCGGCCACGGCTTCGAGATCTTCTTCGAGGATGTGTTCAAGAAATATGCGGACGTCTTCGCCGAAGTCGGTGTCAACCCCAACCTCGGGATGTCCGACCTCGAGAAAAAGATCGCCGGTCACCCCAAAGAGGCCGAGATCAAGGCGGCGTTCCAGGCCGTCGTCGATGCCGACAGTCCGAAGATCGCCATGGTCGATTCCGACAAGGGAACGACGAACTTCAACGCGCCCAACGACATCATCATCGACGCGTCGATGCCGGTCGTCGTCCGTGAAGGCGGGAAACAGTGGGACCGCAACGGCGATGCCCTCGAAACGGTCGCGGTCATTCCCGACTCCACGTACGCGATGTTCCACCAGGAGATGGTCGCCGACTGTGTCAAGCACGGCCAGTTCGACGTCACGACGATGGGAACGATGCAGAACGTCGGCCTGATGGCCCAGAAGGCTGAAGAGTACGGTTCCCACCCGACGACTTTCGAGCTCGAAGAAGCGGGAACGGTCACGGTGACGGCCGAAGACGGTACGGAGCTGATGCGTTTCGAGTGTGAAGCGGGTGACATCTGGCGGATGTCCCGTGCGAAGGATATCCCGATCAAAGACTGGATCCGCCTCGCGGTCGAGCGCGGCCAGATCGAGAAGATCCCGGTCGTTTTCTGGCTCGACGAGAACCGTGCGCACGATGCGCAGATGATCGCCAAGGTCAACAAGTATCTGCCGGAATTCGATACGGAAGGGCTCGAGATCCATATCATGGACGTCGCATCCGCAACGCGTTTCACCAACGAGCGTATCCGTGCGGGCAAAGACACCATCGCCGTCACCGGGAACGTGCTGCGTGACCACCTGACCGACATGTATCCGATCCTCGAGCTCGGGACGTCCGCGAAAATGCTCTCGATCGTTCCGCTGCTCGCGGGCGGCGGCCTCTTCGAGACCGGTGCGGGCGGTTCCGCGCCGAAGCACGTCGACCAGTTCCTCAAAGAGGGACACCTGCGCTGGGATTCGCTGGGCGAATTCCTCGCACTGGCGGAGTCGCTGCGCATGATCGAGCAGAAGAACCCGAACGCGAAACTGGCGGAAGTGACGGCGGCCCTCGACGTCGCCAACCAGGAGTACCTGGACAACGACAAGGCGCCGAGCCGCAAGTGCGGCGAGCCGGACAACAAGGCGTCCCACTTCTACCTGGCGCTCTACTGGGCGACGGCGCTCGCGGACAACTCCGCGGACAAAACGCTTCAGGAGAAGTTCACACCGGTCGCCAGAGCGCTGAGCGAAAACGAAGAGAAGATTCTCTCCGAGCTCCTCGCTTCCGAAGGCAGCCCGAAAGATATCGGCGGCTATTTCCATCCCGACGACGCCAAGGCCGAAGCGGCGATGCGTCCGTCCCCGACACTCAACGCGATCATCGACGCGATCTGAGTCCGGCCGCAAGTGTTCCGTTTCGGAACACGGCGGAAACGCTTTGAGGGCCTTTCCGCTTTTTTGATTTGCACGCGAAGTGCACTTAACCTTATTTCACTTATAATAAAGGCACTTCTCAAAAAGCTGCGTTTCGCCGCAGTCTTTTCAGAAGTACCAACCCTGCCTCCAGCCATGTATGCATAATGGTGTGTGTTCGCACATATTGCTTATGTATATATGACGGCGGAGGCACGACTACAGCTTAAAGGACCTCATTTATGAATCATGGTAAACGTGTCGGAATCGTCGGTGCCGGAAATGTCGGTGCAACCGTAGCCTACTCGCTGGCAATGCTCGGATCGTGTCACGAGATCATTCTGCGTGACAACAAGATCGATGTCGCGAAGGGAAAAGCGCTCGATATGTCCCAGGCGGCTTCTGCGGTCCGCAGCCACACCGTCGTCAGCGTCGCGGAGTCGATGGAACAGCTCACCGACTGCGACGTCGTCGTCGTGACGGCGGGAAGCCCGCGCCTTCCGGGCATGAGCCGCGACGACCTGCTCATGATCAACGCGAAGATCACCAAGGAAGTCATCCAGGGCATCGCCAAGTATTCTCCCAACGCCATCGTCATCATGGTTTCCAACCCGCTCGACGCGATGACGTACGTCGCGCTCAGGGAGAGCGGATTCGACCGTAACCGCGTGCTGGGGATGGCGGGCATCCTCGACAGTTCCCGGATGGCGTCGTTCATCCAGGAAAAACTCGGCTACGGCGGCGGGCAGATCCGCGCCTCCGTCATGGGCGGCCACGGCGACGACATGGTGCCGCTGCCGCGCTACTCGACGGTCGCGGGCGTTCCGCTGACGGACGTGCTGACCGATGAGGAGATCGAAGAGATCGTCGAGCGTACCCGCCACGGCGGCGCCGAGATCGTCGGCTATCTCAAGACCGGCTCGGCCTACTACGCTCCGGCGAAATCGACGGCGATCATGGTCGAAGCGATCCTCAAGGATACCAAGCAGATCCATCCGTGCGCCGTCTACCTCGAAGGCGAGTACGGCTACAGCGACGTCGTTTCCGGCGTGCCGGTCATGATCGGCGCCAACGGCGCGGAAAAAATCATCGAGGTGACGCTCAACGAGAAAGAAAAAGAGATGTTCGCCAAATCCTGCGCGTCGGTCCAGAAGCTGATCGACACGCTCAACACCAACAAATTCTTCGAGGAGGCTTGATGGAATACAGAATCGAAAAAGACACGATGGGGGAGATCGAAGTCCCCAAAGACGCCTACTGGGGAGCGCAGACGCAGCGCTCGATCCAGAACTTCCGTATCGGCGAAGAGAAAATGCCGTACGAAATCACGCGGGCCTTCTCCTATCTGAAAAAAGCCGTCGCGCTCGTCAACAAGGACCTCGGCAAGCTCGACGCGGCGAAAGCCGACGCCATCGCCCGGGCGGCGGACGAAATGCTCGAAGGCAAACTCGACGGCAACTACCCGCTGGTCGTCTGGCAGACCGGCTCGGGCACGCAGTCGAACATGAACAACAACGAGGTCCTCGCCAACCGTGCGACGGAGATCCTCGGCGGCGACTTCCGCAAGGAGAAGCTCGTCCATCCCAACGACGACGTCAACAAGTCCCAGAGCTCCAACGACACCTATCCGACGGCGCTGCACGTCGCGGCCGTCATCGCGGTCGAAGAGCGCCTGCTGCCGGCGATCGCCAAGCTCAAGGCGACGCTGCAGGCGAAAAGCGAAGAGTACAAGGACCTCGTCAAGATCGGCCGGACGCACCTTCAGGACGCGACGCCGCTGACACTCGGACAGGAGATCAGCGGCTGGGTCGAGATGCTCGACAAATGCGAAAAGATGGCCAAAGAGTCGCTGGAGCCGGTGCGCGAACTCGCGCTCGGCGGCACCGCGGTCGGGACCGGACTCAACGCCCATCCGGAACTCGGCGAGCGCGTCGCGAAGAAGCTGAGCGAACTGACCGGCCACGACTTCGTCACCGCGCCGAACAAGTTTCACGCCCTGACGTCGCACGACGCGCTGGTCTACGCCCACGGCGCGCTCAAGGCGCTGGCGGCGGACATGATGAAAATCGCCAACGACGTCCGCTGGCTGGCGAGCGGCCCGCGCTGCGGCATCGGCGAGATCGAGATCCCGGCGAACGAACCGGGTTCTTCCATCATGCCGGGCAAGGTCAATCCGACCCAGTCCGAGGCGGTGACGATGGTCGCCTGCCAGGTGATGGGCAACGACGCGACGATCGGTTTCGCCGCATCACAGGGGAATTTCGAACTCAACGTCTTCAAGCCGGTCATCGCCTACAACTTCCTGCAGTCGGTCCGCCTGCTCGCCGACAGCATCGTGTCGTTCAACGACAACGCGGCGGTCGGCATCAAGGCGAACGAGGAGA
>Ga0256843_1002797_pt1 | contig 12538 bp, 13 predicted proteins | sample AlvinellametaG_FD_191572 | JGI IMG/M metagenome (GOLD analysis project Ga0256843, IMG submission 191572) | Pompeii worm associated microbial communities from hydrothermal vent at the East Pacific Rise, Pacific Ocean - Alvinella | ecosystem: Host-associated > Annelida > Integument > Unclassified ... | reverse complement strand
CGGTGGTATCGCATTTGCAGGTACCAAAACAGAATACGGTTACGAATGTAATGCAGAAGCAACGGAAGGCAAACTTGTTTATGCATACGAAGGTATGGACATAAAAGAACCGCTTAAAGAAGCGGGAACTTGGGAAATCAAAACCCTCTCCGACAATTCACGGGTACTGGTTGTCAAACCTAACGATAAAAAGATGATTACAGATGATGAAGGCGATCTTGAATATCCGATTTTTGCGGAAAAAGACGGCTACCTGTACAGAGGAGATATGGAGCCAAAAGGTTTGGAACGTATTATGCCGGCATATAACGAATCAGCGCTCAATGCCGTAACAAATACCATCACAAATGCTTGGGAAACCATTCAAAATAATTTACCTTTTGATTTTAACAAAGGCGATAATGTCAAAAAAATCGTACAAATCAAAAAATAAAATATCGACATAAGAGACTTTTGTCTCTTATGTTTCTATCAAACTGTATAAAAGTTTTATCTCTTCCCCCCAGATAGACTCGTCGATAGTCTCTAAAATAAGCGGTATATCATCCATATGCGGATCGTTCATGATAAAACGAAACGCATCTAAACCGATTTTTCCTTTTCCAATGCTTTCATGACGATCCACTCTGGATCCGAGATCGGGCTTGGAGTCGTTGATATGCATCCCTTTTAGATACTCGTATCCTATGATATCGTCAAACGCTTTCCAGGTAGCATCATATGCTTCACGTGTTCGTATATCGTACCCTGCGGTAAACATATGACAGGTATCGATACAAACACCCACTCGACTCTTATCGATGGACTTATCGATAAGATAGGCAAGGTGTTCGAACTTATAACCGAGATTGGTTCCCTGCCCCGCTGTATTTTCGATCACCAGCGTTACGCCTTCTGTCACTTCAAGTGTTTTATTCATCGACTCGGCAATACGATCTAAACACTCCTCTTCGGAAAGTTTTTTCAAGTGACTTCCGGGATGAAAGTTGAGTTTATCCAACCCCAACTGTTCACATCGTTGTACTTCGTCGATAAAAGCATCTAAAGACTTTTGCAGTTTTTCCTCTTCCGGATGTCCCAGATTGATCAGGTAACTGTCATGAGGAAGTACGTGTTTTGGCAAAATCCCCACTTCTTCAAGATTTTTCTTAAATTTTTCAATTGTTTTTTCATCTAAAGGTTTCGCTTTCCACTGCCGTTGGTTTTTGGTAAACAACGCAAAAGCTTTTGCGCCGATTTCTCGGGCATTTAAAGGGGCATTGTAAACCCCGCCGCTTGCACTGACGTGCGCTCCTACAAACTTATTCATTTAGGCAATTTCCTTAGTTTAATGATAATATTGTTTTTGGCATCTTTAAAGTAGACGTTTCCCGGCCATATTTTATACTTGATAGCATATTGCGGTGTGATGATTTTCTGAATAAATCCTTTGCTCATTTTTTTTAGGTTTTTACCCCCTAAAATCGGCTTGCTTTGCAAAATATTCTCAACCAGAGTATCAGGATAAGCACCTGTTAAAAAAGTTTGGTTAAAGCCGTGTTTCGTATTACAAAGCTTTCCTACGCAGATATCATCTTCTTTCAGGGAAACAGTCATATCCAAAACCACTTTTCCCATCGAAAAGACCTGAAGATTGATAAGATTATCGTATATATTCATAAATCCCGTATCCGAAAATGCAAACTTTTTCGTTTTCATGGTAACTTTGTAAGGATTTGAAGTAATCAACTCGGAATGCGCGAAACGAGACGGTTTCTTCTCTTCAACCGCTTCTTCGACAATCTCCTCTTCCGCAACGATTTCAGGGGCAGCGGTCGCATTGCTCTCCGCAACTTTCTGAATCTCTTTACGAGGCTTTTGCTTTACTATTGCAAGAGCCTCTTTTTTTACACTCTCCAAACTCTCTTTTTTCCCTGTTTTTGCCGCAGGAAGATTCTGTTTGGCATACTCTTTTGCAGTTACTTTTTCACTCACTCCCGTTGTTGTTTTCCGAGATGATTTTCCGGGAACGATTTTACCCGAACACCCTACCATCAAAAGAGCGATAAAAACGGTCAATACACTACGCATCACATACTCCCATAATTGATATAATCGGTCATACTAGCATACAATTATTTACATAAAAGCATTTTTTAGATATTATCATCGACAATTTATAAAACTTACAGAGGGAAATTAATGGATTTAAAAACTAAAAAAATCGACACTGCAAATGCCAGTGTAGAAGCTACTATTTCAAAAGAAGATATCGAACAAAAAGAGACGGCACTCGCACGTGAAGCGGCAAAAGATATGCAAATCGCAGGTTTTAGAAAAGGTAAAGTTCCTGCACACGTCGTAAAAGCAAGATACGGTGACAAACTGAAAGAAGATGCAAAAAACGAAGCGTTACGTGAAGTGTATGAAAAATCTCTCGAAGAGTTGAAAGTGGATCCTGCCGAGATCATCGGAGAGCCGGCAGTCAAAAAATTCGAAGAAAATGAAAACGGTGACGTAGAAGTCGAGATTGCTATCTCTACAAAACCGGAAATGAAAATCGAAGGGTACAAAGAACTAATCCCTGACTTCGAAGTACCGACGGTAAGTGACGACGAGGTTAAAGAGAGAGTAGAGAACATGCTCAAATCTGCAGCACCGATTGAAAAAGTCAAAGAAGATCGTCCTTTGCAAAAAGACGACTACGCATTGATCGACTTTGAAGGGTTTATCGACGGTGAGCCTTTTCAGGGAGGAAGCGCAAAAGGTTATACACTGCAAATCGGAAGCGGCAGCTTTATCCCTGGCTTTGAAGATCAGATGATCGGTATGAAAGTGGATGAAACAAAAGATATCACCGTAACATTCCCTGAAGATTATCACGCAAAAGAGTTTGCAGGCAAAGAAGCGACATTTAAAGTGACACTTCATGAAATTCAAGAAAAAGTAGTCCCTGCCGATATAGATGAAGAGACTTTGAAGAAGTTTCTACCAAACGAAGAAGCACCGACAAAAGAGCTTCTTGAGAAGAAAGTAAAAGAGCAAATCGAAGCGGAAAAACTCTCAAAAGTTTATCAGGAAGAAGTAAAACCGAAATTCGTTGAAGCGTTGGTTGAAAAGTTTGATATCGATCTTCCGGAAAATATCGTAGAACAAGAGATCGATATGGCGTTTAGAAACGCACTTCCGACAATGAGTGAAGATGAGATCAAAAAATATACTACCGACGCGGATGCAGCGAAAGAGAAACGTGAAGAGTTCAGAAAAGATGCGAAAGACAGCGTCAAGCTTACTTTCATCGTAGATGAACTTGCAAAACAGGAAGAAGTAGCCGTAGACGATCAGGAAGTGATGCAAACACTTTACTTCGAAGCGTTGCAAAGCGGACAAGATCCTCAGGCACTGATCAAACAATACGAAGAGCAAGGTTTGTTGCCTGCTGTCAAAATGGCAATCGTAGAAGACAAACTTTTTACAAAACTTTTCAATGAAAAGAAAGAAAACAAATAATAAATAGGAAAAACATATGAGTTATGTACCAATAGTAGTTGAAAAAACCGGTCGGGGAGAGAGAAGTTACGATATCTTCTCCAGACTTTTAAAAGACAGAATCATTATGCTTAGCGGTGAAGTAAACGATGCCGTAGCCTCTACTGTTGTTGCACAACTTCTCTTTTTGGAAGCGGAAGATCCGGATAAAGATATCTATCTTTATATCAACTCTCCGGGTGGTGTTATCACCAGTGGTATGAGTATGTACGACACCATGAACTATATCAAGCCCGATGTCTGCACCATCTGTATCGGTCAGGCGGCATCGATGGGAGCATTTTTGCTCTCTTCCGGTGCAAAAGGGAAAAGATACGCTTTACCTCATGCAAGAGTGATGATTCATCAGCCTTTAGGTGGAGCACAAGGGCAAGCAACCGATATTCAAATTCAGGCGAAAGAGATTTTGCGTATGAAAAACGAACTCAACCAAATCCTTGCCGAACAAACGGGACAACCTTTAGAAAAACTCGAAGCGGATACGGAAAGAGACTTTTTCATGAGCGCTCAGGAAGCCAAAGAGTATGGTCTCATCGACAAAGTTTTAGAGAAAAGCTTTAAATAGTTAACGGGGTATTGAAAAGTGTATTGCATCAATCAGGACGGAGAAGTGATCAACAAGCCGGTTTCACAGCGTCAGGAAAACACACCTGTGCAAAAAAGCAGCGCCATGCATAAAGACGATGCAACAATCAAACAGTTAGGCGCTTTCTCCAAACAAGTAGTGGATAAGATGGTAAAAAACAATATTCCCGCTACGCCTGAAAACTATGCGATATACTTTGAAAAGATGCTGGAAGAGAAACCTCTCAAACAGCGTCAAATGATCCAAAAAGTACTAGAAGCGGAAACCGTAGAAGAAAATGTCTACGTAGCACACCTTGAAAACAACATCAAAGAGAGCTTTCGACAAATCAAAGTGATTTTGGAAAACGTCTCCGGTATGTATACCAAAATCAACAAGCTTCGAGCTATGACCAAACATAAGATCGAAGAGCTTGCCAACGGTTCGGGACAAATCGCACTTGTTGCATATGAAGAACAACTCGAAGAGATCGTCGGGACACTTGAAAAACAGCAAAAAACGATCAAAGACAAATATAGTGATATCGCTGAAAAGATCAAAATGTTTCATGCGAACACAATCTTTGATCCCAAATATGACGTTTATAATAAAAACTACCTTTTAAAGACAATAGAGTCCGAAAAGAAAAATGTTTTCAATTTCGGTTACGAAAGTAGTCTGATCGCTTTTAAAATCAAAGATCGAACATTTGCGCAAGTCAAGTCCCAAAAAGATAAAGAACTCGTTACCAAAAACATTGCTACAATGATTTTAAAACGTTCAAGAAGAAGCGATATCGTCGCACATCTTGGCAATGATATATTTGTCATCGTTTTAAAACATACACCTCTCTCGCAGGCAGAAAAAGTGATAGAGAGTCTTGATAGCCTTATTCAAAATACAAACTATATTATCGACTCACATCACATAGAAATCGCTTTGGAATACGGGATGGAAAAGATCGTACACAACCGTACCAAAGATCAAATATTGTCGGCGCTCATCAGCCAACTATCTTAGGAGTATCATGGTTCGCGAAATCATCACCTATCCGAATAAACTTTTAAAACAAAAATCCAAAGACGTCACACAGTTTGACAAAGAACTACATACCCTGCTCGATGATATGTACGAAACGATGCTCGCTAAAAACGGTATCGGTCTTGCTGCTATCCAAGTTGCCGTACCTCTCAATGCACTTATTATCAATCTTCCAAACGAAGAGGATAAACAGGTTAAAGACGACCTCATCGAAGTAATCAACCCGCAAATTTTAGAGATGGACGGAACTACTGTCTATACCGAAGGGTGTCTTAGTGTTCCCGAATACTATGAAGATGTCCAAAGAGCCGAGCATATCAAAGTCTCTTACTTTGATCGTCACGGTAAAGAGATCGTTACCGAATATGACGGGTTGATGGCAATCGCGTTTCAACACGAATGTGACCACCTCAAAGGCGAACTCTTTATCGAAAAACTCTCTTATCTCAAACGAAAAAAGTTTGAAAAAGAGTGGAAGAAGAAACTAAAAGGCAAAAAATAGCCTTTCATGAAGCAAATACGCTGTGCCACGCTCGATGGCTTCGACGCAAAAGTCGTTGATGTAGAAGTTTCCTTTGTTCGGGCGCTTCCAAGTTTCACTATCGTAGGGTTGGCACAAACTTCCATCCAGGAATCCAAAGAGCGTATCAAATCAGCTCTGAGTGCTATTGATTTTAAATTTCCCCCGCAAAAAGTGACAGTCAACCTCTCTCCTTCCGATCTTCGCAAAGAGGGAAGTCACTTTGATCTACCCATTGCCTTGCTTGTTGCTTTACAAAAAACAGATATCAACTTTGACACATTTATGGCATTTGGCGAGCTTGGGCTGAATGGTAAACTCAAAGACACTTCCACCCTTTTTGCCCTGCTACTTTCCTTAGTAAAAGAGAAAGCGGTGCAAAAGGTGATTATCCCCAAAGAGAGTGTTGCCAAAATTTCCAAAATACCGGGACTTGAAATTTTTGCCGTCGACACCCTAAAAGAAGCCATCGAACTTTTCACGACAAATCAAGCGCAAAAAGGCACACCTTCCGGTGATACACTCGACCACAAAACTATCACCATACAAAAGCAAAAGTATTACTACTTTGACAAATACCCGCTTGATTTTAAAGAGATCAAAGGTCAGGAAAGTGCAAAACGTGCAGCATTTATCGCAGCATGCGGTATGCATAACATCCTTTTTGAAGGCAGTCCGGGATGTGGAAAAAGTATGAGTGCAAAGCGTCTGCCTTATATTCTTCCGCCTATGAGCCTGGATGAGATCCTTGAAAAAGCGAAACTCGATGCACTGGAAGGAAAAGAACCCGACTTCACCCCTTTAAGACCGTTTCGTTCCCCACACCATACCTCAACCAAAGCAAGTATCTTCGGAGGCGGCAGCAAAAGTGCAAAGATCGGAGAAGTCTCTCTGGCAAACAGCGGTATCCTCTTTTTTGACGAAATACCACACTTCCCAAAAACCGTACTGGAGAGTTTACGTGAACCTCTGGAAGATTACAAAGTACTCATATCCCGAGTAAACACCAAAATATGCTATGAAACAAAGTTTCTTTTTGTGGCTGCCATGAACCCATGCCCCTGTGGAAACCTGCTTAGCACGACCAAAGAGTGTCGTTGCAGCGATACCGAGATAAACCGTTACAAAAAACGTCTCTCCGCCCCGCTACTTGATCGTATCGACATCTATGTTCAGATGAATGAAGTGCGTCCGGACGATAAACCTTCCTTATCGTCAAAAGAGATGTTTGAGACTGTCAAGCGTGTTTTTCAGATACAAAAAGAGCGAGGGCAGAGTGAACTTAACGGAAAACTAAGTGATGAAGAGATACGCAAATATTGCGTTTTAGATGCCCAAAGCGAAGAAGTACTACACAATGCCATCCAACGCTTCGAACTCTCACAGCGTGCCATCAACAAAACCTATAAAATAGCACGCACCATTGCCGACATAGACCAAAGTAAAACCATCACTAAAAAGCACTTACTAGAAGCGCTGCAATACCGCTTTCGCTAAATCAAAAAAACCAGACTAACCGCTGCCATCAACATATAGATACCCACCGGTATTTTATGAAAATAATCAACGATGTGTTTGTTGAAAACTTTTGCCAGACGAGAAGTTTTTACAGCCGGCTTGAGGCTTTTTAAGAAACGTTTTTCTCCCACTTTTGCCAATGTTTTGATCCCCGGCACACCGTAAGTCGATGCAGTCAAAAACGCTTTTTTGCTTGTTTTATCCTTGAGCATACGATAATAGAGTGGCGCATCATCCCCCAAAACTTTCAACAGCGCCCCACTCTCTTTGCCAAACATTTTGGCAAAGCCGATGGAGTTTCGAAACGCTTTTAAAGAGGGAGAAGCATTTAAAAGTTTGATAGTGGTATTGACGCCACCGCTTTTGGTAACGGTGTAGATATCGGAAAAGAGTTTTTCCATAGGTTTTAAATCTTTCAAATCCTTAATCTGCTTGGATGAGCGAACGATCGACTTTTCCATCCAAAGGGGCATTTTACCGCTTTTTTTGATAAACTTCAGCGTAGTAATCCCTCCTTTGACAGAAGCGGATGTTCCGCCGCTAAAAAGTGTCGCACCCGAAGCAACTACTCCGATAGAGGAGAGCCCAACCAGTACATTGTCGACTTCTTCACCTTTGATGTAGTGATATCCTTCAATCGTCAAATCCCGTAAATCACCAAAAAGAAAAAAGTCACTGATGCCTGCCGAAACCTGCCCTATCGTTTCATCGCTTTTCCCCTGCAAAACACCCTCAACAGCTTTTTGACTCTGATATGCCATGGAGTTTCGTTTCTGCTCTAAAGCTTCATGAAGTTTTTGTGCTTTTTCATTGTTTTTCACATAATCAAACTGCATGAAAAAGTCGAGATACTCCGCAGCCTGTGCATACTTTTCTTCTTCTATCAAATGCATCGTTTCAGGGATAGGATCGATACGTTTCAAACCTATCTCTTTTTTGTCAGAGAGCATTTCATAATGTTCGAAAATCATCAAAGTTGAAAATACAAGTGTAATAAATGCGATTAATTTTATCAAAAGTCTCATAGTAGGTATTATAACATAAGTTATCACCCACCTATAAGAGAAGCTATGTTAAAGTTATTTCATGAAATCCGTATTCCAAGATGTATCCCTACTCGATCGTAAATGTTATGAACAGTATCTTCTTAGTGAAGATTTGTTGATGGAACATGCCGCAACGGGGCTGAAAAACGCACTTCCCCAAAATGCACAAAGCGTACTGATCGTTTCAGGTCCCGGAAACAACGGTGCAGACGGTATCGCTCTGGCACGTATGATTCAGGGTGATTATGATCAAGTGTTATTGCATTTACCCTACGGTGCGAAATCCAAAATGGCAAAACTCCAACTTGAACGTGCACAAAGTGTGGGTGTTGTCGTCACAGAAGAGCCTGTAGAGAGTGATGTAGTTGTTGATGCACTTTTTGGTTCGGGGCTAAGCAAACCACTCGATGAAACAGCGGAAAAACTTATAGACACCCTCAACAGTTACGAAGGGTATAAAATTGCCTGCGATATTCCTACAGGTATCGATCTTTTCGGAAATATCCAAAAAAACGCTTTTATAGCAGATATCACCGTGACGATGGGTGCACTCAAATATGCACTCTATTCCGACCTTGCGAAAGATTATGTCGGAGAGATCGTTTGTGTCGATCTGGGAGTTTCACACTTACTTTACGAAGATAAAACAGATACCTATCTTTTGGAAATCGAAGACTTGAAACTACCGCTTCGCGATACGAAAAATTGTCACAAAGGCAGTTTCGGACATCTTAACGTCATCGCAGGAAAAAAAGTTGGAGCAGGTGTTATCGCAGCAGAAGCGGCATACGCTTTTGGCGTGGGACTTGTCACACTCATAGAAAATGAACCCTACCCCATCCCCTTTGAATTGATGCGTTCCACTACACTGACATCCAATGCCACTGCCATTTGTATCGGTATGGGACTTGGAAATCAGTTTGACAATACTTATCTTGCAAAGTTTTTGTTAGATCATGAACTCCCCGTACTTATAGATGCCGATCTTTTTTACCACGAGATACTTCATGAAGTACTGCAAAAGAAGAAAAACCTCGTACTCACCCCGCACCCAAAAGAGTTCGCTTCCCTGCTGAAAATCACAGGTTTTGGGGATGTTACGGTTACACAGATACAGCAGGATCGTTTCGGCTGGGCAAGAAAATTCAGCCAAAAATATCCTGATCTTGTACTCGTACTCAAAGGAGCGAACACGCTTATCGCCCATCAGAGCAATATCTACATACAACCTTTCGGTACCAATGTCTTAAGCAAAGGCGGCAGCGGAGATGTTTTAGGCGGTTTGATAGCGGCACTACTGGCACAAGGATACACCCTGCTTGATGCAGCCATCAGCGGTTCCATCGCACACGCACTCAGTGCAAAAAACTTTGACAAAAACAACTACGCCCTGCGCCCGACAGACCTCATAGAAGGAGTAAAGTCTCTTTGAAAAAAATCGTCATTCTCTTTAGCGGCGAGGGTAGCAACCTCGAAAATCTGATCCGCACCCTGCACCCGCATAAAGTGGAAGTGGTTGCCGCCATCACCAATAAACCCGAAGCGAAAGGGATTTTACGGGCAAAAAACTTAGGTGTGGAAACTATTGTCATAGACCATACAAAATATCAGACAAGAGAAGCGTTTGATACCCAAATCGTTAAAACGATTAAAGATCTGAACGTGGATTTGGCGGTTTTGGCTGGTTTTATGCGTATCCTCACACCGGTTTTTACCGATCATATCAAAGCGATCAACATCCACCCTTCCCTTTTACCGCTTTTTAAAGGCGCAAATGCACTGGAGCGAAGTTTTGCCTCTGATATGACGGTAGCAGGTGTTACCGTTCATGAAGTGGTTACCGAAGTGGATGCAGGAAAAATCATCAAACAAAAATGTTTTTCCAAAGAAGCTATGGACTTTGACACATTTAAAAAAACTATTCACGCCTGTGAACATGAAATCTACCCGCAGGCTGTTTTACAAACCCTTCAAATCCCCTCCTAGAGCGCAGCGTTTGCCATAACTTCACATTTGCGATATAATACGCAACTACAAAATCCTTACAAATAGTAAGCATTTTGTTTTATTATTTATACGAAAGATACATATAGGGGAAAATATGAAAGACACACTCAAAATCGGCAAATATGAATTTGAAAGCCGACTCATCGTAGGGAGCGGGAAATATCCGGATTTTAAAACAACAAGAGATGCAACACTGGCAAGCGGATCAAATATGATCACCGTTGCAGTACGCCGTGTCAATATCACCAATCCTGACGAAGAAAATCTGATGGACTACTTCAAAGATACCAACGTACAGATTTTACCAAACTCGGCTGGTTGTACGACTGCTGAAGAAGCGATTACACTCTTTAGAATGGTAAGAGAAGCGACAGGCATCGATATCATCAAAATGGAAGTTATCGGCGATACGGCAAAAACACTCTATCCTGATGTCATCGACACGCTCAAAGCGACAGAAGTACTTGCAAACGAGGGCTTTACCGTCATGGCATACACCAACGACGATCCTATCATGGCAAAACGCCTTGAAAATGCGGGAGCGGCTGCTGTTATGCCTTTGGCTGCGCCTATTGGAAGTGGTCTTGGTATCCAAAACAGATATAACGTTCTTTTTGTTAAAGAGGCGATAAACGTTCCTGTGATCGTCGATGCGGGTATCGGTTGTGCCAGTGACGCGGCAATCGCTATGGAAATCGGTGTGGACGGTATTTTAACCAATACGGCAATCGCACAGGCAAAAGATCCTGTACAAATGGCAGAAGCGATGAAACTTGCAGTTCAGGCAGGTCGTATGAGTTACCTTGCGGGAAGAATCCCTAAAAAACCATTTGCAACAGCCTCTTCTCCGACTGAAGGGTTGATAGAATTTTCTAAAGATTCTTAAAAAATTTACGTTTTTGGCACAATCTTACAAAATTGTGTCAAAAACTATTGACAAATAAGAAAAAATTGAGTAAAATCTCACCCTCGAAACGCAAGAGTTTTGAAAAACGGAGTGTAGCGCAGCCTGGTTAGCGCACCTGGTTTGGGACCAGGGGGTCGAAGGTTCGAATCCTTTCACTCCGACCACTTATATATAAAAATTATGGTGGGTGTAGCTCAGTTGGTTAGAGCACCAGATTGTGGTTCTGGGGGTCGTGGGTTCGAGACCCATCATCCACCCCATTTTTTAACATACAGACTGAGCGCTCGTAGCTCAATTGGATAGAGCAACAGACTTCGGATCTGTAGGTTATAGGTTCGACTCCTATCGAGCGTGCCACTTGAAAAATTATGAGCGCTCGTAGCTCAGCTGGATAGAGCAACGGCCTTCTAAGCCGTAGGTCTCAGGTTCGAATCCTGACGGGCGTACCACCTTTTACTTTCAAAAAAGTAAAAGAAAAGTTATGATAAGATCTCGCTTATCAAATACGCGGATGTGGTGAAATTGGTAGACACGCCAGACTTAGGATCTGGTGCCGCAAGGTGTGGGGGTTCAAGTCCCTCCATCCGCACCATCTTTTATATTTTATTCCAACTCCTTTACTTTATAAGTCGATATCCACATACCACCCATATTTACAAATATCAAAAACGTATCCTCCTTTTTCGGATGTGGATATTCTCTTCTTTTTATTCACCTACTTTGTATTATAATCACATAAAAAAGGATGAAGATGGATATGTTTGAAAATGTAACGGTAAAAAAAGCGGTCAACAGTTACTTTGACGGAAAAGTAACCAGTCGCACGATCATCTTTGCGGACGGATCGCAAAAGAGTCTTGGGGTGATGCTTCCAGGCGCTTATGAATTTGCCACAGAAGACAAAGAGATCATGGAGATACTCAGTGGTGATCTTATCGTCAAACTTCCGGGAGAAGAGACATGGAAACATATCAAAGGCGGTGAAAGTTTCGAAGTTCCTGCAAAAAGCAGTTTTTCACTCAAAGTTGCCGAACTGACTGACTACTGCTGTTCTTATATCAAAGAGTAAGTATGACACCCTACGCTATCGTCATCACAACAACCGACAGTGAAACCATAGCCCAAAAACTCAGCCGTGTGCTTTTAGAGGCACACCTGGCTGCCTGCGTCCAGATACACAATATAAAAAGCCACTACCGCTGGGAAGGTAAACTGGTAGAAGAGAAAGAGTTTATCCTACACATCAAAACCAAAACCACACTTTTTCACAAAGTAAAAGATTTGATTCAGCAACACCACAACTACGACATCCCTGAAATCCTCATGACACCCGTTACAGAGGGAAATGAAGCTTATTTAAGCTGGGTAGAGAAACAACTTGATACAGAGAAATCATCTAAATAGAA